>Ga0157285_10000026_pt1 | contig 14022 bp, 12 predicted proteins | sample NitcycUS074202C1_FD_108400 | JGI IMG/M metagenome (GOLD analysis project Ga0157285, IMG submission 108400) | Soil microbial communities from Arlington Agricultural Research Station in Wisconsin, USA - Nitrogen cycling UWRJ-S074-202C-1 | ecosystem: Environmental > Terrestrial > Soil >... | reverse complement strand
TCAGTCATAATCCTAGGTCAGTCATAATCCTAGGTCAGTCATAATCCTAGGTCAGTCATAATCCTAGGTCAGTCATAATCCTAGGTCAGTCATAATCCTAGGTTAGGAATAGAAAAGGTTTGATCTAATCTTTAACTTGATATGCGTGTAAATATACAAGAATCAAGGTACAATAAAAATTCTTGACATTAAGCCTCTATTTCTAGTCTAGGAGTTCAGATGGATTTCATGCTTCATGCTATGGCATAAGAACCAATTACTTTATTTTATTTTGCTTGATTCAGAATAGAAATGGAAAGATTTTAAAGAGATTGAAATTCACACTTAAGACGGACTGAGGATGGGACAGGCCAAACTTATGAAAGCTACCGTAATCCTTCCTAGAATGGAGACTCAGGAGGCAATAAGTAGATTAGCAGAACTAGAATGGCTTCATCTTCTTCCAAGCGCTTCTTCTTCAGAGCACCCTAACCCTTATCTTGATGATCTTCTTCTTCGAGCTCAGAAGCTATTCCAAGATACTGACGAGGTAGTCAGGGCATTAGGAATTCCGCTGGAGACAGGTGTTATGGCTACAATGTTCAAAGGTGCCCCAAAGGGGAAGACAGATTATGCTATTGACAATATTCAAGATTTTATAGCCGATTTGGAAGATAAGAGTAAAGCCTTATTATATGAACCAAAAAAGATTTTGTTAGAACAAAACAAGCTTTCCAAGTTAATTGAAGAGTATAGTGCTATCGAGGCCGCTCTTAAGATGGCGGCAACTATCAATCTAGATCTATCATCTTTCAGGCAGCTCAAGAGATTCTATTCAGATATTTTTATTATCGATTCAAAAGATGCAGAGGAGATTCAAAAGAGTCTTGGTGATCTTCCGTTGTATATCAATAAACTTGATGAGCAAAAATCTTCACTAGTTGTATTCAGCTCATCTGAGGATTCGGAAAGAGTAATTAAGGTTCTGAGAAGTTTTGGTGTTCATCCACTTCAAATTCCAACAGATATGCCGCAGAACCCAAGTGCTGCTTATACTCAGGCTAAGTCAAAGCTTAAAGAACTTCAAGTAAAACTTACAGGGAATACTAAAAATATACATAATATAATAAAATCTTCCACAACATTAACTAAAATTCTCTCCCTGCATGAAGCCGCAAAAGTAGCTAAGGATGTCCTAGAAGTTACTCGAAAACCAGCGGGAACAAAAAATTTTGCAATGATCCAGGGGTATATACCCACACAAATGGAAAAAAAATTCAAGGATCTGACTCGTGATTATATTTCGTTGATTGAGGATGCGAATGTCGATGAACATGATGAAACTAGCCAAGTATTGCCTACTCTTCTTACAAACAAGTCGTATACACGTACATTTGAAGTCATAACCGAGACTCAAGGGACACCAAGATATGACGAAATCGATCCTACTCCTATCATAGCATTTGTATGGCCTCTCTTTTATGGTCTGATGTTTGCTGACTTAGGTCATGGACTATTGCTATTTGGACTCGGTATGCTTATAAGGCAAAGAGCAAATGGCACTTTAAGAACGTGGGGTACCTTGTTAGCAGCAAGCGGCGCAGCTGCTGCCTTGGCAGGATTGGGAACAGGAGAGTTCTTTGGGTTCCATATAATACAATTGCCTGTTTTATCTGCTATAGCTCAAAAATCTCAAATTATAGGAGTTTTGAATGTGTCTGAGCTTAGTTTCGATCAGGTAATAAAAATACTCAAAGTCTCAGTAGCAATAGGTATTGTGCATCTGTTGTTAGCCTTCTTTCTCAGATTACAAAAGAATATCCGAGATGGCAATAAATTCTTTGTATTGACTCATGATATTCCTACCATAATACAATTTCTAGCCGTAGTTGCACTGATACTTGCTGCTATAGGATCAGGTTATGATATAATAGGGATGTTTGGGGTTACTGGAGAGATTCATAATGAACCGGTTCCTTGGCTCACATTCATATTTGGTGACTGGGTTACAGTTGATTTAGTGGCAAAAGCAATGCCACCTATAATCTTTGCCACTGTAGGAGTAATGATCTATGGTGGAATGAAGGAGCAAAAATTGGCTGCTAAACACGGTCATGGCGGAGAAGAAGGTGGAGGGTTTATGGGAATTGTTATAGAAGTTATCCTTGTGAGAATTATTGAAGTTCTTTCCAATGTAATTAGTTATACTAGAATTGGAATTATGCTTTTAGTACATGCCGCGCTGCTTGTGACTGTAAATCAATCATTTCTTCACGGAGGAGGTTATGCAGTGTTAATCGGAGGTAATATCGGAATAATGCTTATCGAAGGTTTGATAGTATACATTCAGACTATTAGATTGCATCTGTATGAATGGTTTCCAAAATGGTATGTTGGAGAAGGCACAGAATTCAAAAAGCTTGTGCCAAAAATGCTCTATTCCAACCTTATTTGGAAAGATAATCAAATTCAAGGTAAAAGTATTCCTGAGCCCAAATTGAAAAAAGTAAAAAGTAAAATTTCATAATAAAGCAACAACACAAATTCTTAAATTATCATAAAACTAACTAATGGCATGCTTGGAGCGCAGGATGTTTCTCGAGAAAAAAAAGAAGTTGTGATGAATCTTTATTTATCTGGTATAGGAGAAGAATTCATTGCAATGCAACTTGATTTAGAAATTCCAATAGTAATAAATATTTTAAAAGAATTAAATGTCTACAAAGGAGCATACGAAGAATAGCAAGCAAAAACTCTCAAGATGCAATGATGTTCAAATGAATTGTCTTTATTGTAAGGGTAAAAGTATCACTCTGGCCTAACGAGCCTAGAAACTATAGTTTCAGTAGGGACTTTTTGCTCTATGCCAGAGGCTATGGCAGACAAGTTTCTGACCTCAATCATCATCAACTTTAAGGCAGCAAGCATAATTCCTACGCTGAACATAGTCCTAAACGAACCTATAACCCTCTTCAATCCTATAGCTTCAAAACCAGACTCTAACTGCATTATGGCATCTATATCATTAGCAGCTCCCTGAGGTATTATTCCATCATATACAGTATTAGATAATTCTCCAATAGCATCAGAGATCTTCTCTGCGTTAATCATTTTTTGTAAGGTGTCTCTTGTAACTTTTGATGTCGTAGCTACTATCAAGTCATTAATATCGCTTGTACTAAGGTTCCAGAATTTGCCTCTGAGGATTGCAAGGACATTATACGAATCAATGTCAGTTGATGCAACCTTCTTGACATCTGGAGATTGAGATTCGGCATTCATGGCCCTACCCAGCTCATGATAAAATACATGATCCAAGTAGACATCAAATATTCTTAGGTCGCCTTTTTCCTTGTAAATTGCCGCTGCCCTTGTTGCATCTTCTCCAAATTCGCTACCAGAAATAGCAGCAACTGCCTCCTCTAAATTTTTGGCTACTAGCGATTTTACAATTATATCTCGTCTACCTACTAGCTCTTCAGCCCTCAGGTTTACCTTTGGGAGCAATTCTTCATATGATTTTCCCAATGCTTTACCTTTTAATACTATCTTTAGATTCCAAGTAATATATTTTGTAAAATATGCATTTAGTATTCCAGATCCACCTGTAACATTAACCATCTTTGCATGTGCATTTACTATGTACTCCCTTAGAGCTCCCTCTATTTTTTCAGCGGTATATGGCTTTGAGAGTTTTGCAAACGCATCAAGATAGACAGTGTTCTTCATTCTCGTAACTAACTCTTCCATATCACGTGCTTCTGCAAGCGTTTGGAGTTCGCTCTTAGTAAGCATCCTACCTCTGAGGCCATGAGAAAGCACAGTACCAAAAATTTTGCTAGGCATGCTAATCTTGCTCATATCTAACTATATGACACTCCACGTATATACTTCAACTTATCTTTTAAAGAGCATCAATAATTTTAATATTTAGAAATAATATAGAAACAAAACAAAAGGTAAAAAGAAAAATTAGTATACGACTGAGTGACCGATCGTAGTAATTAAAGATATGATTTTAAATCATCGAAGAATGATGTTATAAATGAAGAAATCTTTCCAGATAATGAAAAGAGCAGAAAGTGAAGGCCAAAGCCAATTACAGCACCTATTAATAAATTACCATTATTCTGAAAAATTGTTATAAATATAGCTAGTGGTGGTATTGTGAGGATCAAGGCAAGAGATGTGCTAACCCAAAATGATTTTATTAGTATGTCTGGTGTGATACAGTCAGTCCTCTGCCTAGAAAATGTAATCTTTGTTTTATGTTGACGATCGATCATTGGAGCTGCGGCTTTCTTTGAGATCAAAGAAATATAAGCATTGACACAATAAAATGTAATTATATGTATTATCATAATTGAAGAAAATCATGTCATATAAGAATTAGAATAAAAATTTTCAATTTTGAGATTTCTATATCAAAATTAATAAGTCTTATACAATCGCTGATGAATAGTCCCAGATAATTCTACTAATACTTTTATAATTTTTTGTAAAAATAACAGTAATTGTAATGAATACATAAATAAATGATATCAACTGTGACAGATAATCTTAATAATAGGTGGAACAATTATAGCAGCGATGGAATGTCTGATCGAGAATGATAATAAGTTAAATAAAAGACTCGAAGCCCTACTGGATCAATTTGAGAGCGAGATTAAGTCTTACGATAAATGGTCCAGTATATCAATGATAGCCACTCCAGTTGGCATTATTATTTCTATATTCCTTCCTACGATATTCATTCAATATATGTCGCAAGGTAGTCTATATGTATCTATTAGTTCTGGTCCGATCATATATTGGATTATTAGTGGTATTCTAGCAACCGTTGCCATAACAAAACTGCCACTATTCTACATCGACTACAAAAAACATGAAATCTCTAGGACTAAATATAAGCCAATTGCTGGTGTGTGTATGTGTGACTTGAGCCAGCTGAGATCCCATATGATTAGAATGGAAAAATCCAAAACAACAGGCGAACGTATAAGACATGCACGATTGATAAACTACTACAAGCACCAGATAGGATGGCAATAAATAAATAAATAATAGCATATATATGCTTTCATATCAATTCAAACTCTGAGACTCAGGTGACTGATCAGAGTGGTGCTGGTAATGCGCCTCATCCAAAACCAGCTAGATCTAGTACAATTGCAATATTTGTTGCAGCGACAGTTTTGGCACTTGTAATTTCTGTGCCAGCTATAGTTGTAAGTATTGTAACATATTATATTCTCAAAATGAATTTAATGTTAACATTGATAGCCAGCTTGTTGACTCTCTTTGTAGCCATGGGATTTGGTTACAAATTATCTGGAAAACTTGCTAAAATACAACGAACTTATAATAATGAAGATGGTAACAATAATAAATAAAGATAAGTTTATTGTAAAATCGCCTGCTATTATAAAACGCCATGATTGCCAATGTATATAATACTGATGTCGTAATTGCTAAATTTTTTCATATTGATATATATCCACTTTTCAATGACCTAGTAGCATAAAAACTAAATTCACATCTAGAAGATAAAATCTCTTTTTAGTATGTTGGTATCAAGTATAGTCATTTAACTGATATGCCAAATCTGTTGAATTGATTTACAATTCTGACAATAAAGAGGGAGTTCTCGCTTAATTCCTAATCGATTTCAAAAGTAATGTACAAATAGTATTTCCTAAAAAATATTTTCGTATCCCAGATGCCGATTAATAAATATCTCTAAAATACAAGCTCATCAATAGTCAATGTCCGTGCACAATATCTGCATTTTAATATGATTTCTTCTTTATCAATAATATTGATGATAGGGATGATATCCTCATCACTATTTGTAATGCATTTCAAATTTGGACAGCGAAATATTCCTATAATAGAATCAGGAAGCTGGATCTTACGTTTTTCAACTAGCTTATAATCTTTTATGATGTTGATGGTTGCATGAGGGGCAATCAGCGCAAGTTTGTTAGTTTCATGTGTTTCCAAAAACCTGTTTTCAACCTTAATTATGTCTTTCTTGTGATGTTTGCTGCTAGGAACGTTTAATGCAACTGTGATTACATTTCCTTCTTTACCTGTAATGTTTAATGCACGTAAAACAAATAATGCCTTGGCTGATTCAATATGGTCTATTACTGTGCCGTCTCTGATCCTACGAACAAGAAGCTGACTTGAATCAGACATTCATTACGGCTTATATTGATTTACTTATAACCCTAACTACGGAACTTGATATTTCTCTAAGTTTTTTATTGATTTAATACAGATCTTCTGATACTTTCATTAGAACTTGCCTGATTCTTCCTGATGGTATGTTTCTATTTGAATTGTTGAATGTGCTATTTTAAATTGCTTTTCAAGTACTGCATTTATTTCTTGGAGAATCACCTGTGATTTGCTTGTGTCGATTATGACTACATGAGCTGACAATGAATTCATACCTGATGTTATAGTCCATATATGAAGCTCAAATATACCTGTTACACCTTTGATACCAAGTATAGCTTCTTTTACTTTCTCATGTGGTATATTAGATGGAGAACCCTCCATCAATATGTGAATTGCTTTTTTCATAATGGACCATGTTCTGGGAATCATGAATAATGCTAAAATAATACTGATTATTGGATCGACCAGATAAAATTTTGTTGTTAACATTATTATACCGGCAACAATGACGCCTGCAGCACCTATAGTATCGCTTAGAATTTCTAGATATACAGCTTTGACATTTAGGATCTCTTCTTGCTCTTTTTGTTTGTCTGTATCGTCATTATGTGTATGGTGATGTCCGAGGTTATTAAGCAATATCATTCCAATAAAATTCAAAGCAAGTCCAATGGCTGCAACTATTATTATAGGAAAGCTTTGGATCTCTGGTGGTTCAAAAATGCGTCTAAAAGCCTCGTATAGAACATATACAGAAAGTAATGCCAATATCACACTGTTTACAAATGATGCCAGTATTTCCATTCTGTAAAAACCATAACTTCTTTGAGGAGTTGCTGGCTTACGTGTATAATTGATGGCAAAAAGAGCCAATGCAATTCCTCCTATGTCTGCCAGTATATGTCCAGCTTCTGAAAGCAAAGCTAAACTACCAGTAGTTATTACAGTGATTATTGATATAGCAAAATAAGAAGAATTAAGTGAAAGCACAATTCTGAGCCTATGAGCTCGTTGTAATGGTAATTCTCCTCGCGTAGATGTCATAATGGATAGAATGCTAATTAAATGTCATCAATACATACTCCGCTTTACATACTATGTGTACCGTCTTAGATATATAATTTGAATGATGCATTGTTTATTTGGAGATGGTTCGGCATAACACAAATTATTGTAAAATCTATGTCTAACATCATTAAATGGATAATATTTCGATAATATGAGCGATAAGGAATAATCATTTTGGGGTACTTATACTAGTTGAAAAGTCTAGATCTGCATCTGGTTAGAGTGTGAAATTATAATTACCGTGTGGCGAAGAGTGTATTAATATACTGTATTTAGCAATCACTTCAAAAGCTAGAAATACACAGAACAATAAATATATCTGGATTATAGTACTAGAGATGAGTTATAGCAAACAAAAGCAAAAAGATTATTATATTCATATCAGAAACGGCGGCATCAGGATCGCACTTTTAGCTACAGTTGGTATCATAGTAGTTTTTGCGCTTTATGGGTATAGGATATCCCAGCTAAATGATGATAGTGTATTTTTGAATGTCAATAAATCTTTGTCTAGCTTAGGGCTAACAGTCATTTTATTTTTGATTGGATCTTTGATCACAATAGGATATGGTATATATCGCATATGTTTGTCCCAGAAAATGAAGGTCCACTCAGTTCGTACTAAAAAAGATATTATGATGATCCTACCTGTAGTTGTAGATATTATTTCACAAAGAAAAAGATATCAACTTGTATTTGTTATTGTATTGCTTGCATATGCACTGCTTTTCGCCTTCGTTTCCCAAATTGTAATTTTTAGACCTGGTGTATCGTTTTCCAATATATATCAGGTAACGATTCCATCTTGGATAATTACCCCGTGCTGCAATTTACCGGGGATTGTTCCGACATTTACCGCTTATTTGTCAGATAATCTGATTATATTCATAACCCCAATAAACCTGATCCTTACTGTAATTTTATCTACTCTGGTCAGTGTGAATATTACGCTTGCATTATACATGTTTCAAAATAGCAGATCCAAAAGCACAGCAAACAATTCATGTTTCAGCAGCATTGGAGTAGCCATGGGTCTTTTTACTGCATGTCCAACATGTGCAGGTACATTTTTTTCCACGATCACAGGGATAATAACCGCTGGTACATCTAGTGCATTAGCTACTGCTGGTGCCACATCAGCTATTGCACCTTTTCAAGTATTGTTTATTATGATAAGCATATCTGTATTACTAGTTTCTCCATATTTGACAATCAAAGGTGTAAAGAAAAACTATATACCTGATACTTCAATCAAGTAGAAATCTAATATACAAATATGATTGTCCACGTATAAAGAGAGTAGTCTTCTGTTGTTGACTAATGCTAATATTGTAAATATAGATCATTATTATATTACGTGGAGTTAATACTAAACTGGCGATCTTGAAAATTTTTAAAGTACAAGATCTCTCAACAACAGGCCTTAACAAAGAAAGTTCTACAGCAACAGCTAAATTTTCACTTCTGGTTGTTCAATAAATATAGACAAGCTAGGAAAGGCGCGTCTTAGGGCCTGCTTTCTTCATTTGTCGTATCCGGATACTTGAAGATAAGAGAGAGAACTGTGATCAATAGTTGTGCTATATACTTAGATGCATTCATAGAAATATGAAAAGGTTGGGTTGTATTGTTTATAGTTAAAAGCCGAAATACACAATCTAACGAAGAACGTTATCTGTTCACTTGGCTTTCTTTTTAAGATATATGCGTTTCATCTTTGTCAACCATGCATCTTTTTTTGCATATAGCGCTTTTGGCTCCCTTTGTTTGCATTCAGAGAGTACATATGAACACAGAATAGGAAAATAAACAGAGGAATCTCCGTAAACGATTACATTTCCTTTGTGTGATGTCTTGATCTTACCCCAACTTTTGCCCTCCTGTAGAGTTGCACCAGAGAGGCCGCCAGTATCGGGTCTAGCATCTGTCAATTGGATGATGTAATCATGACCACCCTCTTTTATCTTCAAAATTTGATACAACGCAGGGCCAGTTTGCTGAAAGAAGTTCTTTGGAACACCCCCACCTAATTCAATCCCGCCAGATGTCTTACTTTTCCATAAAATTGCGGCAGACTCAGCCACATCCAAAATTACATTTGGGGAAATCCCATTCTCTCTGAACAATAGTGGAAGCATATTAAGACCAATTGACGAATCACCTATCGCAGGTATGTAAACTGGGACGTTATGTTCATATGCTGCAACCATAAAGGATTTTTCAGGATGGCTAGATGCCTTTTTTGCGGCCCGACCTAATACGTGGGATATATTGGCAGTTGAACCAGCGCAGGATGATGGCTCTCTTCGATTTTTAAGTTGGTTTTGAATAATGAGATCTTGGGCTTGTAATGTACCTACTTCTTTTATATATACATCATAGATTCTGACAATTTGTTTTGAATATAGAATATCGTCATCGACATTAAAATGGCCTTGACGCACAGGCAAATCATAAGCAAAATGCAGATCATGATATACATTAGCCCCAGTTGTAATGATCCAATCTATAAACCCCTTTTCAATCATAGCTGCAATTGCCTTGCCCATGCCAATTGGAGTCATTGCACCTGCCAGAGTCAAACAGACTGTAGAATTTGTTTCAATCATATATTTCATAATTTCTGCTGCTTCAGCAAGCCTGCGGGCATTGTATGCCGTTGCTCCAAAGAAACTAATCAGCTGTGAGACTGTCATATCTGGGAAAACATCTGGTGGATCAATTTTCCTTCCACTGAAAGAATGGCTATTCTGCATCTTAGTAGTAGGGTTTCACCTTGCTTTTAAAAATTCTATTTATTGTATACAAAAATTATATGAGATGTAGCTTACACCGTCACTGCGATTGAATATTCTCTTTATTGCCCTATGAAGTATGGTAACTAGGAATAATCCAATTACTGTTCTTACCGTGTTGTTCTATTTTTTGGTCTCTAAATAATGGGTCTTTCAAAACACAATTCAAACTTAATTGTCAGAACATAGGTGTGTATATATTAGCATGCATAAATGAGTATTTTTAAATTAACCATAGTGCATTTCGTATCCAAATTTTTAAATTAGTTAATTTCAATTATAAGCTAATAATGGAAGAACAAAAGAAAGGAGGGGAACCTAGAAAAGAGCCTTCAGAAGACTACTATTCGGGATATTATTGGGGTAATAATCCTTATGACTCCTCTGGTGTTGCTGGACGCAAAAGCGACGAAGAATTAAAAAGTAGCATAATTGAAAACCTCGAAAAAAACAATAATATAGATTCATCAAAAATTGAAGTATCTGTAAACAATTCTACTGTAATCTTAAAAGGCCTTGTAGAAACATATGAAGAAAGGCGCTTGGCTGGTCAAGCAGCATGGAATGTATCAGGAATATCCAAGGTGTTAAATGATCTTCAGGTAGCCAAGCCAGAAACGGCAGGACCAGGTAAAGTATCAGGATCATAATAAAACTGTTCCAATATGGGAATAGATCCTATGAGTTTGAAGCAGTTGATCAATTATAAGCAAATGCTTTTGGCAGTTGAGAATAACTGACACAATGTACTTACAACGCCTATATTTAACATAATTAATACCACTAAAAGTATGTATACAATTGGATATGCATATTATTATTATTATAGTTATTAATAACTAACAAAGAGTCTCCCAGTGTCAAGTGTTGACAAACATAGAGATAAAAAGATATTATATATAATGAAAATAATCTGCATATATATGCATGGCTAGACAGAGTCTTAAAAATAAAAATAATCTCCTAAATGGCGTAGTAAAGGATTATTCAATAAAGCCAAATGATATTACATCAATCTTTAACAGCATGGCAGAGTCTGGAGGCTTTGAATCAAGAAATCTCTCCGATGGCCTAGATATCTTGCGAAGTATGCAGAATGAAACGGAATGCACAAGGTTTCTATCATTTGTTGGAGCCTTGATATCAACTGGTGTTAGAGGAATTATTCGTGATATGATAAAAAATAGGATGTTTAATTGCGTAATTACTACCTGTGGTGCTCTTGATCATGATATTGCTAGAACTTATGATAGGTATTATGCAGGACAATTTAGAATGAATGATTATACTCTTTTCAAGAAAAAAATCCATCGTCTAGGCAATGTATTAATTCCTATGTCTAATTATGGACCGTTAATCGAAGAAAAAGTACAGGCATGTCTAAATAACCTGTATAACAAACATGGAAAACGTGGAGTCTCGTCATATGAAATTATAGATTATATTGGTAGCACTCTTGATGAATCATCTTTTTTATATTGGGCTCATAAAAATGAAATTCCTATTATAGTTCCTGGTATAGTTGATGGTGCAGTCGGAAACCAGATTTGGTCATTTTATCAACAACACAGAGATTTCAAAATTGATATTATGATGGATGAAACAAAAATATCCGATCTTGTTTATGATGCAAAGAAATCAGGTGCATTAATAATTGGAGGTGGTATATCAAAACATCATACGCTTTGGTGGAATCAGTTTAAAGGCGGCTTAGATTATGCAGTATATATTACAACTGCGCCAGAATGGGATGGAAGCTTAAGTGGTGCCCTTGTTGAAGAAGCAATTTCCTGGAGAAAGGTCACAACGAAAGCCCGACACACAACAATTCATGGTGAAGCAACTACATTGTTACCTTTTATTTATGCCGCTCTTCTTGAGGATAGAGGTAGATAAAAATTTGCTCAAAAAGATAATTATTTTTTTCTTGTGTTAATCATGAATTGTAAAAGTACTCAATAAAAACAAAATAGTCATAAATTGGTATAAACGATTTTTTTTCTTTTTCTCTTTCTTTTTCTTTAGGTCATCCATTTAATATAGTACAGTCTATATTCTGCAAAATAACACATGCTATATAATAATCCGAATAAATTATTTCCTGAGAAGATATAACGAACAACAGTCACTGTATTTATACTTGTTAGATATAACAAGAGATATCTATTATGTAATTTTAATTTTGTTAAATTATTGGATGTGCTTTTCTGAAAATGTGCACCAATAATGCAAACTAACTTCTGCATTAATAGCAGTTTTGGTTGTTACATCAATTTTGTCTTGTGACTAGATCCATCATTTATTAGGCACATAGTTTGTATTAACCTTGTAAATCAAGACTCCAAAAACTAACCCCGGATCGTTGCTATTAAAACTGGGTGATGCATATACTAGGTTCAATGGCTGGTTAGTATTTCCACTACTTTCAGGATATTTAATATTTTTTGAATAAATGGCAATTGTGCCTGGAGAGTATTGTGCTTGAACATTGGTTCTTGAAGCATACCCTTGGACAGTAAAGGGTATCAACTGGCCGAGAAATGTCGTATTCCAAAATAATGGAGTTGGCGTTACTCCGTCTTGTTCTAGATACTTGTTCTCGTTAAACCCTCCTATTCTAATGAACCACTGCTTCTTGCTTTCATCTCCTCCATTCCCTAAAGTATACAAAGCGTTAGGGCTTGCACTAGCCAGACGCTGACCTACAATGTAGACTAAAATATAATCTGCCTTTAATTGTCGGGCTATATTAATTGAGTCCGCGGGTTTCTCAATGAACATTTTTGCAATAGTTTGGATGCGCGTTTGATTTATAGTTCCATTATCTGCTAAGCTAGTTCGATTGCCCAGAGTAGTTATCCAATATCCATAGTCCCACCATGACGCAATTACTGCATTTTTTGGAGTATTTTTTGAAATCCAATCTAAAGCATCTATCCAATCATTAGTTTGCACTTTGTATCCTGTGCCACCGTTGGCAATTGATGGAGGAATATCTGCAGAAATCAGCCAATTAGAATTAGGCGGATATATCATTGGAATTGAAAGCATGAAAATAATCATAATTACAGAGACAATTCTAATAATTTTTGTTTTGAAAGGTTGTTGTTGTATCCCACCAGTACTCTGGTCAAATCTTTTTCTATTAATTTTTCTTACCTTTGCTACTGATGTTGCAGACGTAGCCGACGATGATTCCCTAATTTCAAGGATGCTTTGTGTTACCTCGTGTATGCCCAATCCAGCCAAGACGATAATTCCCATAGATGAAAACACTAACAACCTGGCAAATGTAGCGCTGACATAAATTCCTGTCAACCCAATTATTAACGCAAATATTGACATATCGTCTCTTCGTTTAAATGCCATCCACGCACCTAATCCACCGAACATCAACAAAACTGAATAGTTTGAAAAATAGTCTACCAAGGTAGGTGTAAAATGCTCAGCAACTGATTGAGTTAGAGCATTTTGCGAAGAGAGAAATGGATTTATTGAGTTTAGGTATCTGAAGGAGGATGGATGATATACTCCAGCACCGATGACACCTCCTGCTACAATAACGAATGCAGCCAAAAGGAAGAGTGTATTGCGAATCTCCGTCCTTGGCTGACTTAACTTTTTCAAAAAGTTTGCAATACACAAAAATATTGTGCCACCAATCAAAGCAATACCCGGTAAACCAAATACAAATGAAATACCAGGCCTTGGAAAGGCTCCTGCCGTTATTAGAGTAAATATCGTAAATGTAATTGCTACATATGTAGGAATACGTATATCTCTTCTAAAGAATGGGAGAGCAATCAGGAACAATGAAATTGGAATACTAAAATATTGAATTCCTCCCCAGGATGCATTAGCAAGTCCTAGAGCAAGTCCTCCTACAACTGCTTTTGGGATAGCATATTTAAGTTCTCTATGCTTAACTGCAGAAATGAACAGATATGCAGCGAGTAAACCAAAAAATAGGCCCAGAGGTTCTGATTTGAACCAT
>Ga0157285_10000025_pt1 | contig 14068 bp, 11 predicted proteins | sample NitcycUS074202C1_FD_108400 | JGI IMG/M metagenome (GOLD analysis project Ga0157285, IMG submission 108400) | Soil microbial communities from Arlington Agricultural Research Station in Wisconsin, USA - Nitrogen cycling UWRJ-S074-202C-1 | ecosystem: Environmental > Terrestrial > Soil >... | reverse complement strand
GTACAGACCTCAATTGAAAATATTTCGTCAATATTCTTTTTAGTAGTGGCAAATCTGTTTATCAGCTTTCCTCCATGAGGGATAGGAATGTTGCTGCCTCTGCTTCCGCTCAAAAAAATTACCCTACTTTTTTTTGTATTGTTTGGTAGGATCCCAATGAAGACCGCATTCCTTATGTGCTGCATTTTCCCACCACCATCTTCCTGACCTAGGATCCTCTTTAGGATTAACTGCTCTTGTACATGGCTCGCAACCAATACTGGGATACCCAATGTCATGTAACTTATTGTACGGAACATTATTTTTATGAATGTAGTCCCAGACCATTTCATGAGTCCAGTCAGCCAATGGGTTGACTTTGACAATGTTGTCGTGCGAATAATCTATCTCTATTTTTTTGACATCAGATCTCATTATTGTCTGCTCTCTTCTCAAGCCAGTAATCCAGCCATCAAGATTATCTAGTGCTCTATTCAGAGGGTGTACTTTTCTTATTTCGCAACAAAGTTTTCTATTTTCAACGCTTTCATACATCAAATTCATACCTTTTATTCGAACCATCTGTTCAACCTCGTTCTGTTCAGGAAAATACACTATGATCTGGATGCCATATTTTCTGCGGATTTCATCTATTACATCATATGTTTCTTGATTGAGTCTTCCTGTATCCAAGGTGAAAACCTTGGTTTTTTCTTTATTAATTTTTACCATCATATCAATAAGAGCAAGATCCTCAGCTCCAAAACTTGATGCCAGGCCGATCCTTAATCCATAAGTATCAATAGCCCATTTTAAAATATTGTGTGCAGATTTCATTTCCATTTCATCTGCAATTTTTTTAATATGTTCAAATATTATTTCTGGTGTATCGTCATGAGGCATAGGTAATCTTCATATAGTAGGCTTATAATTATTGTCCTTACAATCGAACTAAATAGAACATCAACAAGATATAATATAGGCGTGTACAACAAGCCAATCTATATCCCAATAACCGTAATCTGGACTGTTTTATTCGATTTTTGCTATTTATTAGATTATTATATAAAAGTTTGTTTATTAACCAGTGTTTCATTATATATGATATTAGTAGAATCAGGATTAAGTGATTGTTAGGAGAGGTTATGGTTGACTGAAAATTTTTGGGGAATTATAGAAGAATATAGACATCTTGGTTTCGACCCTCTACGATGGATTCCAACGTGTTCAAATGAGGTTGATAGCGGTATACTTCAATCATCATTGAAAGAGATCAAAAGAAGCAGTATAAAGTTAACCCCTGACTGGTTTGACGCTTTTTACTATACTGATGGAAAGCCTCCTGAACTTACTCGAAGGGTATACAATTTTGATAACCCACTTATTGAAAAAGAAGTTGAAATTAAACGAGCGCTTTCCATGTTTCGTATCCACACAGAAATTGGAGAGAATCCAGCATTGCTTTCAGAAGCACTTCAAAAGTTCCTGAAAAATTTTCATTCAAAGATCGCAATAAAAAAAATCACTATGGCTCTAACAACATATCCAGAATCTCAATTCGCTCTGCTAGATTACATAGAGTTGCATAGAGGCAACAGAGTTGGATATATAACAGCTAATAATTCCACCACTCAAATAACAGACCCGACCCAGAATCCAGACTCTGAAATTCATAGTAATATTGCTTTGACAGCTGCTGCTGAAAACCTAAATCTCCTTGGATGTACGTCAGGGTTCAAACTATTTCCCATATATGATGCCCCAACTGAAGAAATGCTAGACAAGATTAGAAAAAATCTTGATGCATTTACTTCACGATATAATCTTGCGATGGAGGACTACAGTTCCATTAAGATTGGTAAACTTTTCTTTGGTGCAACTGCAATCGCAAATATCCTGAAGGAATTGCCTACTAGATATGATCAAGTTGAAGAAGGAATGCAGATTATTATTTCAAATAAATTTGGTGCAATTCCACCTGTTAGCCTTTATATGTTAACAGAAATGGATAATAATAATATAGTCAAATTTGAGCAAAACAATATTTTGCTCAATGTTCTCTCTTCGGCAAAGGATGAGGCTATAAAAAGCCTAAGTGAACCTCGCTTTACATTTGGCAAAATAATTTCAAGATATTGTCCTGATTTTGGTACAACGTTTGATAAGCATACTCACATAACTGCTGTCCATCCTGTTACATCAGACGGCATCTTTGCTATAGGAAAACTTGCAGATTTATCAAATGCTTACATTGTGATTAATGAGCTTCCAATGAAGTATGAAGAAATTGCTAGGTTCGCGACAAAGGAATTTCTTGTAGAGAATGCAACCGCCTCTTCGAACGGCTGTCACCTAATAGTTGCAACAAAGGACGTAGCGAACTTAGTCATGGAAGATTTACGAAAACATAACTTTGAACCTATCATAATTGGGTTCGTCGCGAAGAAGGAGAGACCTTTTGTGGCTATTGAAAAAGATATTAATGAATACGTAGCTTCTAAAGCAAAACTTGCTAGGCTAAATTCCATGGCTCAAACAAAGGCACAGCCACATCATTAACAAAACCGTTTAGATCGTTCTTATTCCATATTGGTATGGATTTATGTAGCTAATGCTGTCTTGGCTCAAAGGAGCGTCAATTTCATCTAATCTCGAACATCCACATACATGGTTAGCTCTTGTCCTGTAGTTCCGAACTGGATGGAACTCCTTGTCGTGCGTAGCATTTAATTTCCTCGGTGTAGCAACTCTATTTTGTTCCGCGATGATGCCTTGTATTTTGATCTGCATATCTAGATGGTAAAGCAAAATATCAAAATTATTTTGTTCAAGAAGACAATCGAAGAACACATAGAATAACTGACAAGGGATTGAGGTTTTTATATTTACACAATCAGCCTGTAAATTGGTTACTAATCCTTCCTCAAATGCAATTATTGTGCGTTAGAGATCAGCATAGGTGCAATAATTACTGAGGTCATTGAATGTGAGAGAAAGGGTTTTGCCCATCTTGGGCTTGAGTGTAATTAACCGAATAAAGATAAACTATAAGTAAAATACGCAGAAGTCTGTAACAGGATTAAATGTACTGGTTTTCATTATCGAAGTGATATTACATTATCCCACATACGATATAATACTTGGAAATTTCCGTTAGCTGTTGCAATATAAAAAGTATAATGTCCTATTTATCTATGTGGACCGATCAAAATTTTCAACTTATTTTAGCATAGCTATTTTAGACAGGAGAACAATGTATTGATCTATGGCTTATACCCCAAAAGCCGGTGGAGCTCTCGCCAGTTTCGAAGGCAGATATCCAAAAGATCTATTCAATAAATCAGTGGTTGCTAGAGGCAATCAAACTCTCATCGGCCACGTGGCCAAAGAAACAAATGAGTTAATTATAGTTTTCAGTGAATCTGATCGCAAAGTTAGGTTTGACGTTCCAAAGTCAGAAATCACATTTACAGGTAGTTCCGTAGTCATAGATAATACAAAAGATATACAAAAATACAAAGTATACAGAGATACACCACTTCCACAAGATAATAATGATTTGATACCAACTGTAACTGCACAAGAATATGTACATCAAATTCTTAGTGACGAGAGCAGTATCGGTAATACAAGAGAAAAAGAATCCTCTGCTACTTCTACTAAACTACTACTACAACAGACTTCAATCCGTAAAGAAGGAAAAGAAGAAGCTACTGCAAAACTCCCTGTCAAAACAACTACAAAAGCTATTCCAAGATCAAACTATACCATCAATAAAGTACAGCAAGAGAAAAGTCAGCAGCCTGGGCCAATAACGGCAACCACTACTGATGAACTACTCAAGCAATCAAGTATCGCCACTACTCTACAAGAAGACCAGAGTTTAACCAACAAAAAAGAAGAAGCAATTGCAATTAGCAAAGAAGAGGCTATCAGGCCCAAAGTATTGACTGTACATTCAGAACCAGCAACAAATGAAATCTCCGGACCAAGGGACAAGCCGCTTCTGACCAAAGAAGAGGACAAGATCTCACCTGCCTCATCATCATCATCATCATCATCATTAACATCAACAATACCATTATCGGAGACAACACCAACAAATGTATCGGTAGAAGAACCATCAGAGAAAATAGTAGCAGAAAAAGCTGTGGAAACAGCGGCAGAAAAAGCTGTTTCAAAGGCGGAAGCAGAAATAGCAGCATCTCCACCGCAGCCATCTAATGATATGTCGACAGAACAAAAAGAACAAACAGCCTCTGGTCTTGAAAAGGAAAAAGAAAATGTTCTGCCTGAAGTAGAAGTTAGTTTAAAGCCTCCGCATAACCTAGAATTCAGTCCTCCATTACCTGCTACAGAGATACCGAAAGCATTAGAGGAAGCTAGAATATCTGATGCTTCTGTTGTAGAGGAAATTGAAGAATTAAAAAAATTACATAACGCATATTATGAAACAAAAAAAGTTACACTAGATAATAATAATGAATATCTTAGTAACGACATTTTATCGTTTAATACTACTACCATGGCTTTGTGGCAATACTCTGTGATAAATTGGATAGAAGCATATACTGGCTTTGTAACCAATGCTGCAAAGACAGCTCAATACTGGTTTGATGCCTTTTTTTCGAATTCACCTCTTTTAAGAAAGGAACCAAAAAACGATATGGTATTATGATGGTAAAAAAAGACTCACTCAGAGAGATTATATTCGGCAGAGTATTATTTTTCTTGCAGTTGCACACTAAACAAAGAAGGATAGTTGTATTATTATCTGGCTAGATAAGCAACTTACAACGTAGTTCAGATCAAAACAAAAACCTGCAAATCTTACAAATAGCACATATCATAAGATGATTATTTTTTATCTAGATACCGATTGCAAAACTTAAAGGACAGGCACAGTGAAGTCAGTCTTTCGCGAGTTATGATCCTTTGTACTTCAATAGCATTGAATCGAGGCGATATTTTAGGAATTTGTCTGCTAATGAAGTTGTTTTCATTTTTAATGATTTTGTATTTCTTTTAATTCTGCTACTATTGCTTTCAATTCTTGCTAATATAAAGACCTCTTTTTATCTATCTATTTTAATAGTCCAATTTGCTTGTAGAAGCAAGGTTTGATTGATTTGTCATGTATCTTGCAGGCTGTAAAGTGTCACACTGTTTCCAATGTGAAGAAGACTGTTGCAAAGCCAAGACCTATGTATGCTATACTTTCTAACATATTTGCTCTAATATGTTTGAAAGATAAAGCTGTTGGATAAAGAACTTAACAAATGACAATTGTATACCTCTTAACGTTTATTATTTCAATTGTTCAATATAGAGAACGATAATATTATTATCATTTGTAAGACAAGGTTTTTTACAGCACTTCAACGAGAGAAGATCAATATCGTAAAGCCGTTGTTGATTAATACATCAAATTATTGCTCACGAATAACATTGTCAAGATTAAAATCCAATTAGTATTTTTTTCTTTATGTAAGCCAGAAGCAAATATCAAAATTAGCCAAATGAATGAACCAGGCGATAGCAAGCACAAAAGCCATCTGACGATTATCTGACCAAAAAAAGATAAAAAGGAATTTCCAATCAAAGCAGCAAAAAGAGTTTGGGTTTATATTCAATAAGACAAACATTAATTTCTTTTGTTACAAATGTATGTGGTATCAGCTGTATTTTTCGCTAAAATTGTATGGCAGAGAAGCAGGACAGGATATTCCTCATCTCCATGTTCATACTATTCCAAGGAGTATTGTGGACGGAGCAGCAACAGTTGATTCCATGTTCAAGAATAAGCCAAAATAAACTCCTCAAGAAATGGACTTGATGCTCGACAATATAAAGTGTTCATCCAAAAAATTTGGTATTTCGTTTGAATAACTAAATGCATTTTAAAAGACAACAGCAAATAATTCATTATATAAGCAGGTAAACGGACTCTAAATATTCCCTCATTTTTAATCTCCCCAACCTTCAATAAAGAGTACTTGTACGCAGCAGAGCGTTTCATGATAGCAGAATCCTTTTCTTATGTAAAGAATCAATTTGAGATTTCAAATCTTTTGAACGATTATCGTGTAAGTATATAAATTTCTTTCAACATCTTTTTATTATTGCTAATTCACAAGTCAATGATTGAGGAAAGGCAAGATTATAGTCATTGAAGGACTGGACAAAGCAGGTAAGAGAACTCAGTCTAGACTACTAATCGATGATCTGAAACTATTGGGTAAAATTTGTGTCATAATGGATTTTCCTGATTACGCCACACATATTGGAGCAGAAATCAAGGCCTTTTTGGACGGGAAGCGTGATTACCCCACTGAACTCACGCATATTCTCCTTTCAGCTAACAGATGGGAAAAGAAGAAGGAAATAGAGAGTATGATGGATAATGGTACGGTACTAATATTGAATCGATACTATCAGTCAAATCTTGTCTATGGCATGTCGAATGGCCTGAATATAAACTGGCTCTTAAACTTAGACAAGGGCCTTCCAAAGGAAGACTTGGTGATCGTCCTTGAAGTTAACCCAAAGACATCATATCAACGAGCAGTAGAACATCTTGATGCATTTGAAAAGGATCAAAAATTGTTGGCAGATGTACACAAGAATTACCGCAAGCTTGCAAGGCAATTCAAATGGAAGATAATCAATGGTGAGAGAAACAAAGACGAGATTCATCAAGATATAATGAAGCTGGTAAAAAAACTAAGTATAATTTAATCTCCCTTAGGATGATGTACATTAAAAATAAGATTAGTAGATGTAATGGTACGACGAAGTGTGAGAAGATTACACAGATGGTTCTAGTAAGTAAAACAAATTACACTAGAAAATTGTAGATCTGCTGTGCCTTGGAAAGGCAGTAATAAACCCTTTATCCTTCACCGAATGTCAGTAGCTGTATAAGTCATCCTGTGGTCACTGATTTAGTTTATCAGTTGTCAATTTTAGATCGTGTTTCCTCAGACTGTACTATGGCAATTATTGGCAGAAATAGCTGTATCCTATATACTCATCACCATTTATGAATACAGGAAAATTTCGTAATCAGAGCCCAATGTTTTTCCAGTAATTCAGAACAAATGGAAGTTAGCGGGTTCAAATAGTTTCAAATACTATTTGCTTAAATAGGCCTATTCATGCAGCCGTTTTATGTTCGTCAAGTTTAATTTCTGCCACTGCAAATAATTGACAGCAATAATTATGAAGTTTGACGGTGAAATTACTGATCCAGTACATCGATATATACGGTTCTCCGACGTGGAGAAAAAACTCATAGATACTGCCATTTTCCAACGCTTGAGGAGAATAAGACAGCTTGCGGGAGCGCATTTAGTTTATCCTAGTGCACAGCATTCTCGATTTGAACACTCTCTTGGTACAATGCATCTAGCTGGCTATGCAGGAGAAATTCTCCTTAACAAAGGATATATCGATGATGAAGATAAAGTGCAGAAGTTGCGATTGGCTGCATTGCTCCACGATATAGGTCATGGACCTTTTTCTCATTTATTTGAGGAAGTATTGGAGTTAAGATGTAAGATAGGCCATGAAGATATGGGAAAGCAAATTATATCCAAGAGTGAGATCACCGACATTTTAAAAAAACATGGTTACAATTCATCCGATATTTGCAAGTTATCATTTGGTGAATCCAAAGTAAAGTTTTTCAATGAGATTATTGCTGGAGGACTTTCAGCCGATCTAATTGATTATTTGTTAAGAGACGGATTCTTTACAGGTGTAGAGTACGGCAAAATTGACTATCACAGACTAATAAGTTCATTTGAAGTGGTCTCAAATGGACACCTAGCTATTAACAGATCCGCACTCTATTCTTTTGAATCGATGCTAATCTCCAGATATGAAATGTTCAAGGCAGTATATTTCCATAAAACTGTAAGATCTGCAGAGGTCATGCTTTTGAATTCAATGATATTGGCCGATGAACAGTTGAATTTAACGGACACATCTTTAGATAATTATCTAAATCTGACTGATGAAGTTACTCTAGAACGCATTTGTTCGCTTAAGAGAGGGAACGAAGGCGCAATCAAACTAGCATTAGATTATAAGACAAGAAGATTGTTAAAATGTGTTTATGAAAAATTTGTACACAAACGCGATAGGTTGTACACTAAGATGGAAAGGCAAGAATTGTATAAAATAGGGTTAGAGATAGCTGATACTGCTGAAGTAAAAGAAAAATCGGTTTTTGTTGATGCATCAAGAGCGCCTTCGATGCCATTGACTCCCCGCAAAAAAGAAATAAGTTCAGTATTGCTTGTCGACAAAGAATGGGCATATGAAACTCCTATCGCTGAGATCCCTCTAATAGATTCTATCACTGGCTTTCTTGATATGCTGAGAGTATATACAACTGCTGAGAACAGAGAGGCAGTAGAACAATCTATTAAAAAAGTACTTGGCAATGAAGAACCAATGTATAGGGGGACTAAGAAATGAATAATGATACTAAAATAAATACCGCAAAAAAGAGAGTTGTTATCAAATTGAGCGGCAGTATATTTTGCCACAATGCAAAGAAGAATACGATTAAAGAATACGCCGAAATGTTATTTCATATCAGCAATGACGTGCAGCCAATAGTTATCACTGGCGGGGGCAAAATTGCACGTCAGTATATCGAGCTTGGACGAAAATTTGGCTTAGATGAAGCAAGTCTAGATATGATGGGAATCGATGTTTCAAGATTAAATGCAAAGTTATTGATAGCCGCACTAGGGGGCAATTCATATTCACGAGTTCCAACAAATCTTGAAGAAGTGGAAATAGCAGCGGAGAGTGGTAAAATAGTAATTGCAGGTGGTCTACATCCGGGTCAAAGCACTAACGCCACGTCAGCATTAATAGCTGAAAAGATAAAGGCTTCAACATTTCTTAATGCAACTGATGTTAGTGGTATCTATAATTCAGATCCAAATACTACTAAAAATGCAAAATTATTCAAAGAAATTACTGTCAAGAAATGCATAGAAATTCTTGGAGCTGGAAGTTCAATGGCTGGAACATATGATCTTATAGACATTGTTGCACTGAAAGTGATCGAACGGTCAAATATCCATACCAGAATATTGTTATCAGATGTGTCTAATATCAAAAATGCAATCGAAGGCAAACACTGTATCGGTACAGAAATTATAGTAGTCAAGAAACGGTCTTGACATGACCTTTAAATTCTGGAATTCCGTCTTTTATCATCTTTGTATAAATTTCCTCTCCCTTTTGTATCGATAAAGATTTTGATTGTGCTTTTGCATAACCATCCTTGTCGCAGATAAGCAGTAGCGCTTCATTACCTCTGACCATTTTACAGACTAGCATTTCTTCCCCTACAGGTTCAAATTTTGACTTTTGCTGCTTGATGGTATAAGTTAGCATCGCAAATCCTGCATAGTCAAATAGTTTCATCTGAGCTTTTCTTGCTCTTTCCTGCCCCATGAAAGCAGCCTTATGGTATTGCATACGTTATACCAATTTTCATTTTATCAAGTATAACCTTTGCGCTTTAATATCCAAAACATTAACTTTTATGGATCTGAACATGTTTACTATACTGTTTTTAATATTGATGGTAAGTCGTCACAAACATGTATTTTTCCCTTGAATGTAACATCTTGAGATTATATATGTATATAAGTTGGTGCTGAGTCCTTATGAGTCCCCATAGTGCTTGTTCTACTCTACCACTAACCAAATAGGAAATTGGTGTTTTATGTTATTAAGCGACTACATATGCGAATTAATTTAAACGAGATCATAATTGGTTTGAATTTTAGATAACTTTACTATTTACCTTTTTATTTACTCTTATTTGGTTGCGATAATATAGTCGTTGTTACATATGCTATAATTAGTATATTTTGGCATCTATGCTCTAATGTGTAAAACTAGGGGTTTATTAGCTTCATTGGATTAGAATTTCTTAATGAGAAATAGAAGAACATAAAGAAAGATGTTTTGCAAATTAGCGAGTTCCCAACTCTAGTAGCTTGGACAGTTTATTCTTATATTTGCTGTAAATACGAGTGGACTAAATTAAAATTAGATATCAAAACCATCCTTTTGTGTTTATTTGGATGCGCGAATCTGTTTTATTATGTCTAGAACAGTATCTGCATCTTCTGCTTCGGGATCTAGTTCAAGATACAAGTTTAGCATTTCAAGTGCTTTTAGAGGTTTTTGTCCTTTTAGTAATATCATACCTTTGTCCCTTATGGCATCCGGATTATAGTGATCTATAGCAATTATCATCTCGTTTGCGATCTCTACTTTATCCAAATCTTCCGCTTCATAATAGCTTTCCTTTAAGTTATTTAACAGCCGTACCATAACTTGTGCTGCTGTTGTTTCTTCGATAAATGCATGAGTCAATGGGATGTTTTGATGTGGGTATAATTGATCAAGTAATGCCTTCAGTGCATAATCATCCATTATTCTCCCGCTATTAAATGGGTCTATTATAATTCCGCTCTTGTCGTTATCCAAAATATGTTTAACCAGAAAGTGACCAGGAAAATTAACGGGATATAATTTAAAATTCAAGCAATAAGCTATTCGCATATATAGTATTGAAAGAGATATTGGAATGCCCGATTTATGCTGCAAAACAATGTTAAGGTAACTATTTAGCGGATTGTAATAGTCTTGGATGTTTGATTTAAACTCTTTGTCTCTAAATAGATATTCGTTAATCTTTTCTATTATTTGCGTTGGGCGTAAAGGCATGAATTTCTTTATTGATTGCCTAAGTTCTTCGCCCATGGTGTCTATTGTTTCCAAGGTGGAACTAACATCCAGCTCTGGATATGCAAGAATTCTTGAGAGATGTAGAGCATATCGGGCTAATCCATCAACATCATTTGAGGATACGACAGAGTTCACAACATTAACTTTCCAATCCTCAATTAAACACTGGAGATTATTGAAGGACACTATATGTATATAAGAATATTTACTTACTTAAAATTTTGCTGGACTGAATAGAACATGGTATTTATTATAAGGATTTTAATAATACTGCTACGTCGTAGGCACTCTAGTAGATCTGTAAATAATAGTGCGCATCAAGTACTTGTGATGACCTCTTTAATGATTCAAACATTAACGAAATTTGAGTGGTCAATATAATTTATTAATCTTTTTTATGAAATTTGACTATGAGTATCGGTTAGAATTATATCTAGATTGAAAAAGATGGATATTGGACCGATATTGTTTTTTGAAAGCATTTAACTGAACTAATCGTGAGATACTATATGAGTTGGCCAAATTAAGAAATGATGCGTAAAATAATACCAATTTTTTGTGCGATTTCGCAGTCATTTAAAATCGATACTAATAATAATTATCGATTCCAGATAACGTTGCGTTGGAAAATTCGGTTATTCGATATAAAGTTAATCAGATGACGGATACAGGCATAAACGTCACTCTTTCTCTCAGCGAAGACGTTGAGCTTGAATCTGTATCTCAGCAGCAGTTGATGTTAGAGGCTATTGATCGGGCAGTAACTGACAAAGAAGTTAAACAGCAGATCAAGCCCATCTTAGAAGCGATTCTTGGATCTCAGCCTCAGACTTTAATCAAAACATATTCTCAAACGGTCATCCAGATTACAATGCCAAAGAGACGATATGAAAAAATAGGAAGCCCTAAAGTAGGAGAACAGCTTTTAATAGATATTAAAAAGATGGAATAGGTATCTTTAACTTTTTTTATCATCCAGCAGTATAATTATCTCGAGTCTTTAGGTTCCATTATATATGCATAACATATTATTCAGGCTTTCCTTTTTAAGTAAAACACGGGAATCACAATAAAGGATGACGATGACAACGCTATTACTTGACTCTACTCGAAGTTTTTATGTAATATTTGTAAAATGGGGATTAGTACCAGGTGAGGTGAGATCTAATCATAACCATAGACGATAATTTTGTATGATTCAATTGTATCATTTGGAAGATTCGTAGCACTTTATAAATTAAACAGTTATTATTGCTTTTCTATCATCATTTCTGCTTGAATATCTGTTGTTCTTTCTCCATGCAATTCCTTGGACAAACACTTGTTCCTTGTGCCTATAATTTTTTATCTATCATTAGTATATTAGAGCAATCTCTTATTACTATATAATATAGAACGAAAAAGAAAATATTACTTTATTCAAATGTGTAATTCAAACTGGCAATTATACCTTTAAAACCCTTTTAGACCTTTTCGGTAATGTTATTTTTGCGTGATACGCTTAGTACCGTCATAGTATTAAGAAGCTAAGATTAACTCAGAGAGGGCCTTCGGAGGGATTTGAACCCTCCTCAAGCGGTTTCTTTCGATAGCTCGTTTAAGAGCAGATGCCCACAGCCGCCTATACTAACCAGGCTATACTACGAAGGCCAAGTAATAATTCTGCAGAAATGACTGTATATAATTGTAGATACCAAATGAGCCTTTTTTACATAATAATGATATATTACATATTCACAATTAAACATCTCTGTCTAACATGAAGGCAGCCTATTTGATTCCGCAGTTTGCAATACATGTGAAACTTTGATATTGTCTTATTTGCTCTTACAGGAAGCTAAATCTTCCAACTAGCCGCATCTAGTTTGCTTGCTTAGAAGATTCTCGATCTATTGTAAACTTTAAATTCGTAATCCATAATGGTATACCTTAAATGAGTTGCTCTGCTGAATATATTTCTCATCTTACAGAAGACAATCTTATCCAGATTACATCTCAAACAAAGTCAAAACTACAAAAAGCCAAGTACGGAGTCTATAATCATTCTGCTGTGGAGCTTTGTCATTGGACAAAAAAGTCTTTTGCGGGTCAAGGTAATTGCTATAAACACAAGTTTTACGGAATTTCAACCCATCGGTGTATGGAAATGACTCCGACTGTTATGAACTGTGAAAATAGATGTGTTTACTGCTGGAGACCAACTGAGTTTTATGACACATTAGAAATGCCTGGAGAATTGGTTGATGAACCTGATGTTATTGTTGAACATTTGATAGCGGAGCGGAAGAAATTGATTAATGGTTACTATGGTAATGCAAAGAACGACAAGAAAAAGCTTGATGAGTCTATGCTGCCTGCACATTATGCAATTTCATTATCTGGAGAACCTACTATGTATCCTAAACTACCACAATTAATTAAATATCTGAAAACTTTGAAAGCGACAAAATCTATATTCCTTGTAACAAATGGTCAGGAACCGGAAATGCTCCAGAGATTGGCTGACGAAAATGCGTTACCAACTCAATTATATCTATCTGCCAATGCATCCAATAGGAAAATGTTTTATCGTATCAACCGACCACGACACAAAGATGCATGGGAAAGGTGGTGGAAAAGTCTGCATTTTCTCTCTACTGTAAATACACGAACTGTTCTGAGAATGACAATGATCGGGGGATATAACGAAAATATTGAGTTTGTCAATGAATTTGCTGAAATGATGTCACAAGGTAATTCACACTTCATTGAATTAAAATCCTATATGCACATAGGAATGTCTACAGCACGTCTAAAGAAAGATAGCATGGTTGAAATGAGTGAGATTCGAAGCTTTTCAAGAGACTTATGTAATAAAATGCCCAGATTTTCTATAATGGATGAAAGTGAAATATCGAGAATAGTAGTATTGCAAAATCAAATGCGCTATATTGATAGATGGATCTAGAAATATCCATCTAACCAATGCGATGACATCCTATCTATATTCTTTAAGTAGCTTGATAAGATCTCCGCTCTTGATAGATATAATAATGAGAGTAATTCTTTAATAAGCAATTGAAAAAACTTCGTTAATGCTACTAAATTTTGAATGTTTACATATTACAATAACCAAATCCTGATTCTCAAATTTGGTTAGGCTATTATCAATATCATGCATTATCATAGACATTTATTAGAATAGTATCTCTTATGTATGGCTAACACCTTGAAAACAAAAAGAATGACCTACAGCAGTACGGGCATAGATATCAAAAAGATCCGCAAAGCCCAAAAATCGGTTGGTCGTATAATTTCTGTT
>Ga0157285_10000024_pt1 | contig 14121 bp, 15 predicted proteins | sample NitcycUS074202C1_FD_108400 | JGI IMG/M metagenome (GOLD analysis project Ga0157285, IMG submission 108400) | Soil microbial communities from Arlington Agricultural Research Station in Wisconsin, USA - Nitrogen cycling UWRJ-S074-202C-1 | ecosystem: Environmental > Terrestrial > Soil >... | reverse complement strand
CGGAAAGCCAGGCGGCGAGCCGGCCGCAGATCCCGCAGTCGGCGTCGTAGAGCACGAGTGCCGCCCGAGCGCGCATTGGCAGCTCAACCGTAGCCGGGGGACGACAAACCCTCTCCTTACACTGAGACGCGTGCAGGACGTCCTCACGGTCCCGAACGAGGTCGCGGCGGAGCTCGCCGGCGTCGGCGACGGCGTGCTCGACAGCTTGCGCGAGCGGCTCGGCTGCTCCATCTCGCTGCGCGGCAACCGGCTCACGCTGTCGGGCGAGGAGGCGCGCGTCGCCGAGGCGCGCGCGGTGCTGGACGAGCTCGTCGAGCTCGTGGAGGGTGGTCACGCCATCGGCCCGGACACGGTCGGCGCCGTCGTCGCGGCGCTCGACCAGTCCGAGGACATCCGCGACGTCTTCGAGGACGTCGTCTGGCGTCACCGTGGCAAGAAGATCGCGCCGAAGACGGTGACGCAGAAGCGCTACGTCGACGCGATCCGCAGCTCGACCGTCACGTTCGGCATCGGGCCGGCGGGCACCGGGAAGACGTACCTCGCGATTGCGCTCGCCGTGAAGGCGCTCTCCGAGCGCGAGGTGGGGCGGATCATCCTGACGCGACCCGCCGTCGAAGCCGGCGAGCGGCTCGGTTTCCTCCCCGGTGACGTCCTCGCCAAGGTCGACCCGTACATGAGGCCGCTCTTCGACGCGCTCTACGACACCATGGACGCCGACCGGCTGAACGCGTTCATCGACCGGGGCACGATCGAGGTGGCGCCGCTCGCATTCATGCGTGGCCGGACCCTCAACGACTCGTTCGTGATCCTCGACGAGGCCCAGAACACGACGCCCGAACAGATGCAGATGTTCCTCACCCGGCTCGGGTTCGGCTCGAAGATGGTCGTCACCGGCGACGTCACGCAGGTCGACCTGCCGCGCGAGCAGGCGTCGGGGCTGATCCAGGTGCGCGACATCCTCAGGTCGCTCGACGGGATCGGCTTCGTCGAGTTCGGGCACGAGGACGTCGTCCGGCACAAGCTCGTCCAGCGGATCGTCGAGGCGTACAAGCGGCACGCCGAGGAGACCGGCTCTGCGCGCGACCGCTGATGATCGAGGTCGAGGCCTCGAACAGGAGCGGGGCGGAGGTCGACGAGGCCGCGGCGGTCGCCCTCGCGCGCGAGGTGCTCGCGGCGGAGGGGGTCACGGACGGTGAGCTCGGGATCGCGTTCGTCGGACCTGACGAGATGCGGGCGCTGAAGCGGGAACACCTCGGCGTCGACGAGCCGACGGACGTGCTCTCGTTCCCGCTCGACGGGACCGACCCGCTTCCGGAGGGCGAGCCGCGGGCGCTCGGGGACGTGGTGCTGTGCCCGCAGGTGACCGGCGACGACTGGCGATGGCCGCTTGTCCACGGCCTCCTGCACGTCCTGGGTCACGAACACGGCCCGGCCATGGAGGAGCGCGAGCGCGCGCACCTGTCGTGATCACCCCACGCCGCCGTCCGTCCATCTTCGAGAGCTTCAACTTCGCGATCGAGGGGATCATCCATGTGCTCCGCACCCAGCGGAACATGCGCATCCACTTCGGCGTCGCCGTCGCGGTGCTGGTGACAGCGCTCGCGTTCGACGTCTCGCGCCTCGAGCTGATCGCGCTGCTGATCGCGATCGCGTTCGTGCTGATCGCGGAGATGTTCAACACCGCGGTCGAGGCCGCCGTCGACGTCGCGTCGACCTCGTTCGACCCCATGGCGAAGCTCGCGAAGGACATCGGAGCCGGCGCGGTCCTGATTGCCTCGATCAACGCCATCGCCGTCGGGTACCTCGTCTTCTCGGGCCAGGTTGCCGACGAGAGCTCGCGCCTGCTCGACAAGCTCTCGGAGGCGCCGGCGGAGCTGACGCTGATCGCGCTCGTCCTCACGATCGCGCTCGTGATCGCGCTGAAGGCCTTCTCGGGCCGCGGCTCGCCGCTGCGGGGCGGGTGGCCGTCCGGTCACGCCGCCGTGGCGTTCGCGGCGTGGATGGCCGTCACGCTCGTGCTCGGGGACACCGAGCATCGCTTCCTCGTATCCTCCCTGACGCTGATCATGGCGCTCCTCGTCGCCCAGACCCGGATCGAGGCAGGCGTGCACTCGGCCCTCGAGGTCGCCTCGGGCGGCATTCTCGGCGCGCTCGTCACGCTCGTCATCTTCCAGGGGTTCTCCGCATGACGGACGACGAGCTCCTCGCCGCCGCCGACGCGATCGCCACGCGCGCGTACGCGCCGTACTCCCGCTTCGACGTGGGGTGCGCCGTCCTCTGCCGCGACGGCCGCGTGATCGAGGGCGTCAACGTGGAGAACGCCTCGTATCCGCTCGGCGTCTGCGCGGAGCGGGCGACGTTCTCGAGCGCAATCGGTGAGGGCTACCGACCGGGCGACTTCGTCGTCGCGGCGATCACGGCGTCGCCGTGCGGAGGCTGCCGGCAGTGGCTTGCCGAGATGGGGGTCGAGCGCGTGCTCTTCCGGAACGGGGGGCGCGTCGTCCGGATGACGACGGACGAGCTCCTCCCCGAGCAGTTCGAGGCCGAGCAGCTTCCGTCGTGACGGCGCCTCCTACAGGCGCGCGCCTGTGGAGCGATCGGCACAGAGTCGGTGCGCTCCGGTTTCCCATCCGCGCGTGTTTCGGCGATACGCTCGAAGCGTGGGGAGGAGGCCGGCGGCCCAAGAGTTGTGGCCGAAGCGGACATGGGCGGAAGGGACAGTTGGCCGCCTTGGACGCAGCGCCGGGCCTCGGCGGTCGGCGAAGGGGCACGGGCAAGCCTCCGCGTTCCAGTCGCTCGACGCGTCCCGTGGGGTGCGGCGCCGAGAGCTCGATCCGGAATGACCCTCCGTCGGCGGGACGGCCATGCCACGCCGCAGGGCGCCCGAATAGCTGCGCTACTCGGGCAACAGGACGCCGCAGCGCAGCGCAGAGGCTGTTCCGACCACTCGAGGCTTCCTCTCGGTCGGAGCTCCGACAGGGCGCTGTGCGAACGTCGCCTGGGCGGCATCCAGGCGGGATGAGATGAAGAGCGGGCTCGTCGCCGTCGCGGGCCGGCCGAACGTCGGCAAGTCGACTCTCGTCAACGCCCTCACGGGAGCGAAGGTCGCGATCACGTCGACCGTCCCGAACACGACGCGCAGGCGCATCTTCGGCGTCGCGAACGGCGACGACTGGCAGCTCGTCCTCGTCGACCTCCCGGGCTTCCAGCGGCCGATGGACGCGCTGACCGAGCGGATGCAGGAAACCGTCGACGGCTCGTTCGAGGACGTCGACGTCGTGCTGTTCGTGCTCTCGGCGCGCGACCGCATCGGCGCGGGGGACCGTTTCGTCGCCGGCCGCGTGTTCTCGCTCGGCGTCCCGGTCGTCATCGCGCTCAACAAGATCGACCGTCTGAAGCACGGTCATGTCGCGGCGCAGATGAAGGTCGCGGCGGGCCTTGGAGACTTCCACGCGCTCCACCCGGTGAGCGCCAAGGTGAGAGACGGCATCGACGAGCTCCGCGCCGACCTGGTCGAGCTGCTCCCCGAGGGGCTGCCACTCTTCCCGCTGGAGCAGGCAACTGACCTGACGCTAGAGGAGCGCGTCGCGGAGGTGATCCGCGAGAAGGCGCTCCATCTCACACGCGACGAGGTGCCGCACGCGCTGACGGTCGAGGTCGATGAGCTCGGCGAGACCGTCCGCGCGCTCGTGCTCGTCGAGACGGAGTCGCAGAAGGGCATCCTGATCGGGAAGAAGGGCGCGATGATCCGCGAGATCGGCACACGGGCGCGGCCCGAGGTCGAGGCGTTGGTCGGCCACCGGGTCTTCCTCGAGCTGGTCGTCAAGGTGCGGCCGCGCTGGCGGCGCGACCGGAAGACGCTCGAGCGGCTCGGCCTCTGACGCGCTGGCGCCGCGGTCAGCGCACGTACTGCACGTCGGGCGCGATGCGCAGGATCACCCGCTCGGAGGTGATCGCGGAATCGTCGTAGTCGCGCCCGCGGTATTTCCGGGACAGTCGATCGATGTGGGCGCGCGCGTCCGGCCCGCGGACCGTCTCGACGACGTGCCCTCGCACCTCGGCGTAGACGTATGGGTCGGCGCGGTCGAGGATCGTGACGGTCACGCGCGGATCGCGCTCGACCGCCCGGAACTTCGCGCGATGGACCTCCGTGTTGATCAGCACGTGGTCGTCGTCTGCGTCGACCCACATCACGTGGGTCATCGCCGCCCCGGAGCGAAGCAGAACGCTGAGCGTGGCGAAGTTCGCCGCCTGGGCGAGCGCCTTGACCCGTGAGTCGACGGACGTCATCAAACCGCCGTGGCGTCGATCGCCTCGTCGGCGTCGACGCGGTCCGCAAGCGTCCGCGCGACCTTGAGCCACAGCTCGGGGAGCGTGTCGAGGAGCGCGACGAAGTCACGCCCCGAGATGGCGAGAACGCGGAGGGGGGTGGCCGCGACCACCGTCGCCGTCCGGGGCGAGCGCGAGAGGAGCGCGATCTCGCCGACGTAGCTTCCGGCTCCCAGCCGGGCGACACGGCGGCCACGGCGGCGGACGTCGACCTCTCCGTCGACCACGACGTAGAATTCGCTTCCCGGCTCGCCCTCCCGGATCAGCTCGGTGCCGGCCGCGATCTCGCGCTCGTCGGCGAGCGCGGCGATCCGGCGCAGGTCACGCTTCGAGCAGAGCTCGAACAGCGGTAGCCCCCGAATGAGATCGACCCTGGTGTCGGCGCGAAGCAGCACGGAAGCGGAACTCTAGACTGACGGCATGAGCCAAACGCTCGCACTACCGCGCTCGCTCGAGCTTCCCGGCGGCGGGCGCCTGCCGAGGATCGGGTCCGTCGATGCCGTCGCGCTCGAGGCCCGTGCGGCCGAGCTCGCCAAGCGCTCGATCAAGCGCGAGTCGAAGGTCTTCGCACTGGAGCTCGCGATCCGGATGATGGATCTGACCACGCTGGAGGGAGCAGACACGCCCGGCAAGGTGCGGGCGCTCTGCACGAAGGCGATGTACCCCGACCCCGGCGATGCCTCCGTGCCGCACGTCGCCGCGGTGTGCATCTACCCGAGCCTCGTGCCCGTCGCCCGCCGCGCGCTGAAGGGAAGTGCGGTCAAGGTCGCGTCCGTCGCCACAGCGTTTCCCTCGGGCCAGGCGCCGCTCGAGGTGAAGCTCGCCGACGTCCGCGCGGCCGTCGAGGCAGGCGCGGACGAGATCGACATGGTCATCGACCGCGGCGCCTTCCTCTCCGGTCGCATCGGCCACGTCCACGAGGAGGTCGTCGCCGTCAAGGACGCGTGCGGGGATGCCCATCTGAAGGTGATCCTCGAGACGGGCGAGCTGGGGACGTACGACGCGGTGCGAAAGGCTTCGCTCGTCGCGATTGCCGGCGGCGCGGACTTCATCAAGACGTCGACCGGCAAGGTCTCGCCGGCAGCGACGCTCCCGGTGACGCTCTGCATGCTCGAGGTGATCCGAGACGTCCACGACGAGACGGGGCTCGTGATCGGGATGAAGCCGGCGGGCGGCATTCGGACCGCGAAGCAGGCGGTCCAGTACCTCTGCGTGCTCCACGAGACGCTCGGGCCCGAGTGGCTGACGCCGGACCTGTTCCGCTTCGGCGCGTCGTCGCTCCTCAACGACGTGCTCCTGCAGCTGCGCAAGCAGCGCACCGGCATCTACCGGTCGCCCGACGAGTTCACGCTCGACTGATGGGCGCCGTCGAGAAGCAGCAGCGCACGCTCGCGACCGCCGGGACGTGGGAATACGCGCCGTCGATCGAGTCCCGCGAGATCGTCACGTTCGAGGATCGCTACGGGCTCTTCATCGGCGGGGAGGAGGTCGCGCCGCGGTCACGGTCCTGGTTCACGACCGTCTCGCCGTCGACGGAGGAGCCGTTGGCGGAAATCGCGCAGGCCGGCCCGAAGGACGTCGCGCGTGCCGTCGACGCCGCGCGCGAGGGGTTCGAAGCATGGAGCACGTGGAAGCCCTCCGAGCGGGCCAAGGTGCTGTTCCGGATCGCGCGAATCCTCCAGGAGCGCGCGCGCGAGCTCGCCGTCGCCGAGTCGCTCGACGGCGGGAAGCCGATCAAGGAGTCGCGCGACGTCGACCTGCCGCTCGCCGCGGCGCACTTCTTCTACTACGCGGGCTGGGCCGACAAGCTCGAGTACGCCTTCCCGGGACGGCGGCCCCGGCCGCTGGGCGTCGCGGCGCAGATCGTCCCGTGGAACTTCCCGCTGCTCATGCTTGCGTGGAAGATCGCGCCTGCGCTCGCGTGCGGGAACACGGTCGTCCTGAAGCCCGCGGAGACCACGCCGCTGACCGCGCTGCTCTTTGCCGACGTCTGCCGCCAGGCTCAGGTGCCTCCGGGCGTCGTCAACATCGTCACCGGGGACGGCTCGACGGGCGCCCACCTCGTCCGCAACGGCGGCGTCGACAAGGTCGCCTTCACAGGCTCGACCGAGGTGGGGAAGGCGATCCAGCGCGAGCTCGCCGGCCGCGACGTCCCGCTCACCCTGGAGCTCGGCGGCAAGGCGGCAAACATCGTGTTCGACGACTGCGCGCTCGACCAGGCCGTCGAGGGAATCGTCAACGGCATCTACTTCAACCAGGGCCACGTCTGCTGCGCCGGCTCGCGGCTGCTCGTGCAGGAGTCGATCCACGACCAGCTGGTACGCAAGCTGAAGCGCCGCATGTCGACGCTGCGGGTCGGCGACCCGCTGGACAAGAACACCGACATCGGAGCGATCAACTCGAAGGCACAGCTCGACCGCATCGTCGAGCTCGTCGAGAGCGGCACCGAGGAAGGCGCGGAGGTCTACCAGCCGCCGTGCCGCCTGCCGGAGAAGGGCTGGTGGTTCGCGCCGACCATCTTCACCAACGTGGCGCAGAGCCATCGCATCGCGCAGGAGGAGATCTTCGGGCCGGTGCTCAGCGTCCTGACCTTCAGGACACCCGACGAGGCGGTCGAGAAGGCGAACAACACGATGTACGGCCTCTCGGCCGGGATCTGGACGGAGAAGGGCTCGCGCATCCTCTGGATGGCCGACCGTCTACGCGCCGGGGTCGTCTGGGGCAACACGTTCAACCGCTTCGATCCCGCGTCGCCGTTCGGCGGCTACAAGGAGTCGGGCTTCGGCCGCGAGGGCGGCCGGCACGGGCTCGAGGCGTACCTGAGGTTCGAATGAGCGGCGAGGCCCGGCAGCCCGCGGCGGTGATCGGGGCGAAGCTCGTGCTGCTCGGGGCGCTCGTCTGGGGCGTGTGGAAGATCCTGCGCACCGAGGTGGACGAATGAGCGCACGCCTCCCTGTCCGCAAGACGTACAAGCTCTACATCGGTGGCGCGTTTCCGCGTTCGGAGTCCGGCCGGACGCTCGAGCTCGAGGGTCACAACGTCGCACGGGCCTCGCGCAAGGACGCGCGGGACGCGGTCGTCGCGGCGCGCAAGGCGTTCCCCGGCTGGAGCTCGGCGACGGCATACAACCGCGGGCAGGTGCTCTACCGACTGGCGGAGACGATGGAGACGCGGCACGCCGCGCTCGCGCGTGTCTGCAGCGGGCGCCGGGAGGTTGCGCGGGCGATCGACCGTGTCGTCTGGTACGCGGGCTGGGCGGACAAGCTGGCGCAGGTGCTCGGCGGCGCGAACCCGGTGGCCGGGCCGTACTTCAACTTCACGGTGCCGGAGCCGACGGGAGTCGTCGCGGTGGTCGCGCCCGACGAGCCGCCGCTCGACGGCCTTGTCGCCCGGGTCCTTCCCGCACTCGCCGGCGGCAATGCCGTCGTCGTCGTCGCCTCGGAGGCGCACCCCCTCGCGGCGATCGAGCTCGCCGAAGCGGTCGCGACGTCGGACGTGCCGGCCGGCGTCGTCAATGTCCTCACGGGGCATCGCGAGGAGCTGGCACCGGTGCTGGCTGCGCACATGGATGTCAACGCGATCGACGTCACGGGCGTCGACGGCGACGTGGCGGCGCTCGAGGTGCTCGCCGCAGAGAACGTGAAGCGCGTCGTCCGGGCGCGGGAGGACCGAAGCCCGTGGGAGATCAGCGCGTTCATGGAGCTCAAGACCGTCTGGCACCCGATCGGGCGCTGACGCCAGTCGCGCTTTCGCGTCGCGCCTCCTCCGGGGCACCCCAACCCACCACCCGCTGCCAATTCTAACGGCGTTGTCTCCTGTCTTGGAGACAAGACGGTGCCAACTTCGCGCCGAGTTCGTAACGCGCACGGGACTCCCGCGTGCGCTCGAGCCGCCTCAGTCCAGCAGCGGACCCAGCGTCTGCCCTACCGCCTCGAGCCGCGCGTCGACAGGCCCCTCGACGAGCATCCAGGGGCTCCCACTCGAGCGAGCGTGCTCGAGATACCGCTCGTGCATCGCGCGCCGCTGGTCCTCGAACTCCCGGATACCATCGTGTCGCCACGGCACGTCGAGGCCGCAGACGACGAAGAGGTCGTACCTGCGCGCGACGAGCTCCTCGAACCCCGTCGCCGGCACCCCGAGGTAGACCTCGTGGAAGACCGCAGTCGTGAATGCGTCCGTGTCCGAGAAGAGTACGCGCGAAGCGAGCGTCGCAAGGAAGTCCTCGTACCAGCAGTGGATCCGGGCAATGTGGGTGAACTCCCAGCTCGTCCAGGGAGCTCCACGCGGTCGCCCGACCTGCGTGTACGGCCGGCCGTACTCGGGGTTCCACAACGTGCCGTAGCGACGCGCGAGCGCCTCTGCGAGCGTCGACTTCCCCGTCGACTCGGCTCCGAGCAGGCAGACGCGCTTGACCGGGATCACGGGGCGCGAGCCTACGCGATCGGCGGCGGCGGATAGCATCCGCCCCCGTGACGCATCGACGTCTGAGCCAGGCGATCGCGGAGGGTGACGGGATCTCGGTGTTGGTGCACGTTCGGGACGCCGACGGAGCCCGTGGCGCCGAGGAGAGCGGAGCGAAGGGCATCGTCGTCGGAAGTGGCTTGGCGGAGCTCCGGTCGCACACCGCTCTCCCCCTCCTGGCCTACGGGCCGGCGCCGGACGCGGCGGCGGCCGGCGATGCCGTCGTGCTGACCGTCGACGACCCGGACGCGCTTCGCGACCTCGCCGAGCGATGTCACGAGCTCGGGCTCGAGTACGTCGTCCGGGTCCGCGACGACGACGAGCTCGGTCACGTCCTCGAGCACGTCGATCCCGAGATCCTTCTGCTCGCCGCAGACGCGGCGGAGAGCGAGCAGGAGCCGCTCGACCGGCTTCTGGAGCTGCTGCTCGACGTCCCCGCCGGGAAGCTCGCGATCGCGGAGCTCTCGGGCGCGTCGCGCGAGGACGTCGAGGAGCTCGAGCGGGCCGGCGTCGACGCCGTGCTCGTCAGCGGTGACGTCGAGGCGCTCGTCGGCGACGGCGTCCCCGACGTCTAACTCCGAGAACTTGCGGCTCGCACGCCGGTCTCTCTCGACCGCGGAGGTCGGTCTTCTCGGAGCGATCCTCGCGCTCGCGGCGGTGCTGCGTGCTGTCGGCGCCGGATCCGGGCTTCCGCTCCCGCTGCTCAACCCCGACGAAACGAACATCGTCCCGCGCGCGTGGGATGTCGTGCACGGGGGAGGGCTCGACCCCGGCTGGTACGACTATCCGAGCCTGCTCTTCCTCGTGCTCGCGCCGACGCAGATCGGCTTCGACGAGCCCTCGTACGGCGCGGCCCGCGTGGTCGCCGTCCTGCTCGGGGTGCTCGGGGTTGCCGCGGCGTGGTGGCTCGGCCGTGCAGCGTACGGCGTCCCGGCTGCGCTCACGGGCGCCGTGGGCGTCGCGGTCGCGACCACGCATGTCGCCTACTCGCGCATGGCCGTCACCGACGTCCTCCTCACCCTGGGTGTGACGGTGACGCTTGCCCTGCTCGTCACCGGCCGGCTCGAATGGGCGGGGGTCGTCGCGGGCCTCGCCGCATCCGCCAAGTACCCCGGGGCGATCCTCGTCGTGCCGATCGTCGTCGCGGGGATCGGCGCTTGGCGCCGGGTCGGCGTGTCGCTGGGGCTCGCCGCTGCTGCGTTCTTCTTGACGAGCCCGTTCGTGGTGATCCACGCAGGGGCCGCCTGGGACGACTTCCATCGCGTCCAGCAGCTCGCGGGTGACGGATGGCTCGGGTTCGAGAACGACCCGGCGACGCCGTTCGCGTTCGGCCTCAGGCTCTGGGAGACGGTCGGGCCGGTGCTCCTCGTCGCGGTGGTGGGAGTCGTTCTCGCGCTGCGTGCCCGGGAGCGGAGCGACGTCGTGCTGCTCTCGTTCGCCGCCGCGTATGGCCTCTCGTTGCTTCCGTCGCAGGCGCACTTCGACCGGTACGTGCTGCCGCTGATTCCCGTCCTCGCCGTCCTGGCGGGCCGCCGGAAGACGCTCGCCGTCGCCGCCCTCGCGGCCGCGGTCGTGCCCCTCTGGTGGTCGGTCGCCGACGCGCGGTCGCTGACCGGCCGTGACCCGCGCCTCGACGCCGCGGCATGGATCGACGCGCACGTCCCGGCGGGCGCTCGCGTCGCTGCCGACACGTCGACGCTGCCGCTTCATGGGCGGCCTGTCGTTCGGCTCGCGCTGCCGGGCCCCGGACGGCCGTTCGACGCCCGCCGCGACCTCGTGGCGCTGCGCGCGGACGGCGTCCGCTGGATCGTCGTCGGCGGCAGCGTCGCCGACCGCGTTCTCGCCGCCGCAGCCCGCTATCCACGGGAGGCGCGCTTCTACCGCACCCTGGAGGGAATGCGCCCGGCCTACGCCACACGGAGCGAGCCGGGCCACCGTCCCCGCCCGTGGCTCCGGGTCTACCGCCTAGGCTGAAAGGCATGAAGCGTCCGGGAGTCGCCCTCGACGGGCTCGCCATCGGCACCGCGGTCTTCCTCTCCGGAGCCGTGCTGCTCGGCGTCGAGATCGCGGCCAGCCGCGTGCTCGCGCCGACGTTCGGCAGCTCGCTCTACGTCTGGGGCGCGCTGATCGGCGTCGTGCTCACCGGCCTCGCCGTCGGCTACTGGCTCGGAGGCGCGCTCGCCGACCGCTGGCCCTCGCCCTACCTCTTTGTCGGCGCGATCGCCCTCGGGGCCGGGCTCGTGCTGCTGATCCCCGTCGTCGATTCGTGGGTGCTCGAGCAGGTCGTCGCATGGGACCCCGGACCGCGCCTCGACCCGCTCGTCGCGTCGATCCTCCTGTTCGGGCCGATGAGCGTGGTGCTGGCGTCGGTCTCCCCGATCGCCGTGCGGCTCGCTGCGCGCGACATCGCTCGACTCGGCCGAACTGCAGGACGCCTGTTCGCGATCTCGACCGCGGGCTCGATCGCGGGCACGTTCGCAACATCGTTCTGGCTCGTTCCCGAGTACGGCACCGATCAGGTGCTCGCGTTCGGCGCGGTCGTCCTGCTGACGGCGGCTGCGGTCGTCTCGCTGCTCCAGCGACTCTGGCTCCCGGGCGCCGGTCTGGTGGCGGCGGCCGGCGCGGCCGTGCTGGCGGTCGGCGCGCTCGCTCCCGAGACGACCGGCACCGTCCTCGCCGGCTCCGCCGCCCGCAACTGGTCACCGCTGTACCGCGAGCGCGAGGTACACACGCCCCGCAAGCTCGACCCTGCGGAGATCGGGCTCGGCGGCGAGGGCTTCACCATCCGCGAGGCGCGCGACACGCGCTACCACCGGCTGCTCGTCGTCGAGGACGACGAGTCGCGCTACCTCCGCTTCGACAGCTCGTTCCAGAGCGGGATGTACCTCGAAGACCCCTTCCGGACGCGGTTCTCCTACAGCGACTACCTCCAGCTGGGCCTCGCGTACGACCCGGGCGCGACGAAGGTCCTCGTGATCGGCCTCGGCGGGGCGGCCGTGCAGAAGCGCGTGTGGCGTGACTTCCGCGACGCTCGCGTGACGACGGTCGAGCTCGACCCGGACGTCGTCGACGCCGCCCATCGCTGGTTCGCGTTCCCGCGCGACCCCAGGCTGCCGGTCGTGGTCGACGACGGGCGGCGCTACCTGCAGCGCACCGACGACCGCTTCGACGTGATCATGGTCGACGCCTTCTACTCGGACGGCGTGCCGTTCCACCTGACCACCCTCGAGTTCGTCCGCCTCCTCCGTGACCGGCTCGAGCCGGGCGGCGTCGTGGCGACGAACGTGATCGGAGCGATCACCGGCGGGAGCTCGCAGATCACCCGGGCGCTCTGGAAGACGTATGCCTCCGTGTTCCCGACGGTCGAGCTCCACCCGGTCTACGAGGGCCCGAGCGACCGCAGGTCGGACGACATCAGGAACATCATCCTCGTCGCGACCGAGCGCGCGGCGCCGTCGACGGCCCGTCTCGCGGCCTCGTGGGAGGAGACCCGACGGGCGCGAGCGCCCCGGGCGCCCGACCTCCGCGCCGCGATTCGGGACCGCTACGCGCGCGACGTGGTCACGGCCGACGTGCCGCTCCTGACGGACGGCTACGCGCCGACGGACGCGCTGCTGATCGGCTGAACCCGCGTCAGGGGGCCGACAGCGTGTGCGCCGCCTCGAGGATGTCGGCCGGCACCGGACGCATGGCGCCGCACGCTTCCTCGAGCGCCACGTCGACGACCTGCGTGCCCCGCAGCGCGACCATCCGCCCGAAACGGCCGGTGGCGGCGAGGTCGGCCGCCGCGATGCCGAGCCGCGACCCCAGGACGCGGTCGGCGGCGCTCGGCGTGCCTCCGCGCTGGATGTGGCCGAGGACGGTGACACGTGCCTCGAACCCCGTCAGCTCTTCCAGCCTTGCCGCCACGACCGCAGCGACCCCGCCGAGCCGCTCGAACCCGAACGCGTCGCGCCCGGCCACCACCTGCGCGCCCTCGGGCAGCGGGATGCCCTCGGCGACGACCACGACCGAGTAGCGCCGTCCGCGCGCCGCGCGCGAGCGCAGCAGTGTCGCCACGTCGTTCAGGTCGTACGGCTCCTCGGGCACGAGGATCGCGTCCGCCCCGGCCGCGATGCCCGCGTACGTTGCGATCCAGCCCTGCGTGCGGCCCATCACCTCGACGAGCATCACCCGGTCGTGGGACTCGGCGGTCGTCGTGATCCGGTCGATCGCCTCGGTTGCGATCTGAACCGCGGTGTCGAACCCGAAGGTGACGTCTGTCCCGGGGATGTCGTTGTCGATCGTCTTCGGCACCCCGACCAGACGAATGCCCTCGTTTGCGAGCCGGGCGGCGGTGCGCAGCGTGCCGTCTCCACCGACCACGACGAGCGAGTCGATCCACTCGCGCGTGAGCGTCGCGTGCAGCGACGCGGCGCCTTCGCCGTGGACGTAGGGATCGCGCCGCGAGGTCCCGAGGATCGTGCCGCCCCGCTGGAGGATTCCGCGGACGGCATCGCGGTCGAGTCGGCGCACGCGTCCTTCCATCAACCCGTCCCAGCCGTCGAGGATCCCGACCACCTCGGCGCCGTGCCTCTGCGCGGCGCCGGCGACGACCCCGCGGATGACGGCGTTCAGACCCGGACAGTCGCCGCCCCCGGTCAGGATCCCGATCCGCTGCACGCCGGCCATCCTAGTGGCGCCGGCGCGCGCAACCTGGCGCCGTTGCGACCGCGACAGCCTGACGCCGAAGGCGGCCGACGTTGCGGACGAGTCAGTACAGGAACATCGGCTTGCCGGTCACGTGGCGCACCTTGGGGCGGTACTCGCGGACGTCGTAGAGCTCGTCGACGTCGACGCGCTTGACGCCCTCGCGCGTCGCCGAGATCGGAACCGACGTGTAGGTGCCGCTCCGCAGGGCGACCATGCGGCCCGACGACCGCTCGAGCGCCAGGTCGGCGGCCATCACCGCGTAGTTCGTCGCGACCATCAGGTCGAGCGAGTCCGGTGCGCCGGACCGCATCAGGTAGCCGATCACCTGCACGATCATGTTCTCGCCCGTCCGCTCCTTGAGCAGCGCCGCGGTCAGCTCGCCGATCCCGCCGAGCTTGCGATGGCCGTAGGCATCCTCTTCTCCCGAGAGGACCATGTCGCCCCCCGCGATCGTCGCGCCCTCCGAGACGGTCACCATCGAGTAGTTCGACGGGTTGTCCCGCTTGTCGCGCACGAGCAGCTCTCCGAGCCGGTCGACGTCGAACGGCACCTCCGAGATCAAGGCCCGGTCGACCCCGGCGAGGTATGCCGTGATCAGCGAGGTCTCCCCGCTGTAGCGGCCGAACACCTCGACGACGG
>Ga0157285_10000023_pt1 | contig 14433 bp, 17 predicted proteins | sample NitcycUS074202C1_FD_108400 | JGI IMG/M metagenome (GOLD analysis project Ga0157285, IMG submission 108400) | Soil microbial communities from Arlington Agricultural Research Station in Wisconsin, USA - Nitrogen cycling UWRJ-S074-202C-1 | ecosystem: Environmental > Terrestrial > Soil >... | reverse complement strand
TCTTCACGAGCGACGTGAAGGGCGCGCTGGGCGCCGCGTCCGCGCTCGAGTTCGGCGGAGTGACGGTCAACGAGGCGCCGACCTTCCGCGCCGACCAGATGCCCTACGGCGGCGTCAAGGAGTCGGGCAACACCCGCGAAGGGCCGGCCTGGGCGGTGCGGGAGATGACCGAGGAGCGGCTGGTCGTCCTCCAGCTCTAGTGCGTGCCGCCGGGGAGGCTAACCTCCGCCCCGTGCCCCTCTTCAACCGCCAGCCTCCAGCTCCCGCGGCCGGTGACCTCCGGCGCGAGCGGCGGGCACTCTTGCTTCTACGGGAAGACCGCCTGCGCGATCTCGGCGGATTGACGCTCGAGATGTACCGCCGGGACCATTTCAACGAGGCGCTCGTCGTCGAGCGGTGCGCCGAGCTCGTCGCGATCGAGGCGCGCGTCTCGGAGATCGACGCGCACCTGAAGGGCGCCGGCCTGCGCCGTCGGCAGCGCGCGATCTGCGTCTGCGGAGCACCGATGCTCATCGGCGCGCGCTTCTGCCCGAGCTGCGGCCGCGCATTCGACGTCGAAGCCGTCGCCGCCGAGGACACCTCGGCGTGAGCGCCGAGGCCTCGGCCTGCCCCCGCTGTCGAGCACCGATCGCCGCAGGGCAGGAGTACTGCCTGGAATGCGGCCTTCGTCAACCCGGACGGAGACGGCTCGGAGCGCTCCCGCACGAGACGCGGGGCTTGCGGCTTCGGATCGCCGGCCTCGCGGCTGTGGCCTGCGCGGGCGCAGCGGTTGCGGTCGCCGTCGCGGCGGACGACACCGGCCCGGAGCGCATCCTCACGGCGACCGGCGGAAGCGTGACGGCGCGCACGCCCGAGGTCGAGCCCCGCAGCCGACTCGTCGTCTGGCCCCGTGCACGAGAGGGATGGACGATCGTGCTCGCCTCGATCCCGAAGACGAAGGGCCGCGACGAGGCCGTCGCCGTCGCGCAGCAGGCACGGACGCACGGCCTGACCCGCGTGGGAGTCCTCGACTCCTCCCGATTCGCGAGCCTGCGGCCCGGGTACTGGATGACGTTCTCCGGCCGCTACCAGAGCGAGGCGGACGCAACGGGCTCGCTGCGGCGCGCCCGGGCGGCGGTAAAGGGTGCACGCGTGCAGCGGATCGAGCCCTGAGGCGGGCTCGCCGCAGGCCCGGCGCGAGCGCGTCGCGTACGCAATCTTGACAACGATCGTGACGAGTTTGTAACAGCGGGCGGAACAGGGTAGACTCGCCCTCGGACAGGCTCCGGCCGCCCCTCGAAGGCGAGCGGCCAGGCGAACGACGGACGGGAGACGGATCCGTATGGAAGCCAACCTCGCGCAGCTTCAATCGTGCATGTACCAGTACTCGCGTGCGATCTATCGCTCGATCAAGGATCTGATCGATCCCTACGTGGACGACCCGACGCGCCTCGAATACCGGCGTGCCGTGCTGTGCGAGTGCGAGGAGACGATGTCTCGCCTGGTTCACGATCCGCACTACTTCGCGCGTCCCGACCGATCGCTCTTCCAGGACATCCGGCGGTACTTCCCGATCACCGCGCAGGCACACGTTGCCTGGGCGGTGAAGGAAGGCGTCACCGCGGCAGTCGGCTTCATCGAGACCCAGCTCGAGGCCGGCCTGCTCGACGGAGGAATCAGCCGCTGCAAGGCCACGACCCGCAAGGGCAAGGCGTGCCAGAGGACGCCGCTCCCCGGGCGCGACTACTGCCCGTCGCACCAGCATCTCGAGCGCACGACGCTTGCGGCCGCCGCCCGGGCCGCGTAGGCACCTCGTTCGCTCACCCGTTCCAGAGTGCCTCTGAACCGCCTCCAGAGGCACATTTCGCATCCCGCGAACTGTGCCCCGCGGTAGGCTCATTTTCATGTCGCACGACGCCGACAAGCTCATCCGGCAGCTCTCGCTCGTTGCCTTCCTGATGGCGGAGCGGCGTCCGCTCACCGCACGGGACGTCAAGGGGAACGTCGAGGGCTACTCCGAGATGTCGGACGAGGCCTTTGCGCGCCGGTTCTACTCCGACCGCGCAGAGCTGACGGCGCTCGGCGTGCCGCTCACCTCACAGCGGGACGAATTCACGGGCGAAGAGCTCTACACCCTCCGCTCCGAGAACTACTTCCTCGACCAGCTCGACCTCGACGAGGACGAGCTCGCCGCCCTCCAGACCGCCCTCTACACGCTCGAGGGCAAGTTCGCGTACGCCGAGCCGCTGCGGCTCGCGCTCCAGAACCTCGCCCTCGGCCGACCGGGCTTCCGGCACGCGCCGACCGCGACCGCCGAGCGCGTGCGCGTCACGGCGCCGGACTACTCGCCCGAGCTCGCGGCGCGCCTCTCGAAGCTCGAGGCCGCGATCTCGAAGCAGCGCACCATTCAGTTCCGCTACTGGTCGCCCGCCCGCGACCGGGAGACGGAGCGGAAGGTCAACCCGTACGCGCTGCGGCTCGACGAGGGTGTCTGGTACGTCGTCGGCCACGACCTCGACCGCGACGCGACGAGGACGTTCCGCGTTGCGAGGATCCGCTCGGACATCCGTTTCGCGACGCGCCGCGAGCGCGACTTCCGGCTCCCGGCGGAGTTCGACGTGGAGGCCTACCGCATCGCACGGCCGTGGCAGATCGGGCCGCGGGCCGGCGTTGCGCGGATCGGGGTGCAGGGCGACACCGCCTGGTGGGTCCACCGCACGCTCGCCGACGCGGGAGCCGTCGTCGACGGCGTCTTCGAGACCTCCTACTCGACGCTGGGGCCGCTCGTGTCGTGGATCCTGCGCCAGAACGGGCGCGCCGTTCCGCTCGAGCCACCCGCGCTGCGGGATGAGGTGCGCGACGCGCTGCGTCGGCTCCGGGAGCGGCATACGGGCGCCGCGCCCGAGCACGCGCGTGAGCGGCGCGCCGAGCCCAGGCCGGTCGTCGAGCGGCCGACCGCAGGCCCGGTCGCACCGGAGCGGTTCGGTGTGCTGCAGGCGCTGCTCGCGCACCTGCTCTCGGCGTGCGGGGAGGAACGGAGCACCGACCTCGACGCGGACGAGCTCGCCGAGCGGTTCTCGCTCCCGCGCGAGGAGCTCCAGGAAACGCTCTCGCTGCTCAACCTCGTCAACTTCGGCGGAGGGTGCTACACGGTGTATGCCGAGGTCGACGACGACGCGAATCGCGTCCACGTCGACAAGGAGCTGTACGGCGACGTCTTTCGCAAGGCGCCGAAGCTCACACCGCTCGAAGCGCGAGCGATCCGGCTCGCGATCGAGTACATCGGCCCGACGATCGCCGCCGAGGCCGACACGCCGCTCGATCGCGTGCGGAAGAAGCTCGAGGAGACCTTCGGCCAGTTCGAGCTCGCGCCGACGGCCGCGACGCGCGCGGCGAACGACGAGGAGGCGCTGGTGCGCACGCTCTCGGACGGGGCGGACAAGCGGCGCCTCGTCGAGCTCGACTACCTGAAGGAGGGCGAGGAGGAACCGGTCACGCGTCTCGTCGAGCCGTACACGATCGAGCGCGAGCTGCCGTACTGGCGCGTGCACACGTGGGACCGGACGGTCGACGGCCCGCGCACCTACCGCCTCGACCGGATGCGGTCCGCACGGCTCACACGCGAGCGCTTCGAGCCGCGCGACGGTTTCGACCCCAACTACCTCTCGGAGCCCGCGATCGCACGGCTCTGGCACGCACAGCCGATCGCTCGCTGGAAGCTCGAGCGCGGCGCCCGTGCCCTGACCGACAAGTCGGCGGTCGCAGACGTGACGTTCAAGACCGAGGAGTGGCTCCTCTCCGAGGTGCTCGCCGACCGGGGCGAGACCGTCGTGCTCGAGCCGGCCGGGCTTCGACGCGCCGTCGCGGCGCGCGCCCAGGCGCTGCAGTCCGAGCTTGGGCTCAGCACTCGCCGGAAGCGGACGGCAGAGACAGCCTGAAGCACGTTCCCGGCCGGGTGCCGGAAACGAGCTCGAGCGCCCCGCCGTGCGCCCCGGCGATCTCGCGGCCGAGCCAGAGCCCGACCCCCGACGACTCGACACCGCTCGCGCCGCGGGCGAAGGGGTCGATTCCGGCAGCAATTCCCGCTCCGTCGTCGACGACGTCGACGACGACCCGGCCGTTGCGCTCGCTCACCGCGATCTCGACGCGCGTCCCGTGCCGCAGCCCGTTGGCGATCAGGTTCGCGAGCACCTGGCGCAGACGTGTCGGATCACCGTGCACGAAGGCTGCGCCGGCGACGGAGACCCGGACGCCCTCGCCCCCGAACGTCGATGCGAGCGCACCGAGGTCGACGCGCTCCCGGCGAAGCGAGACGAGCTCGCTGTCGCCCAGGATCCGCTCGACGTCGCGCGCAGCCGCAAGGGCGAGGAGGAACAGTCGCCTCCGCTCGGCCGGAGGGACCGTCGGCGCCGCCGCGGCGAGCGCGGAGAGCGCCGCAACGGGGCTCCGCAGCTCGTGGGCGACGACCTGCAGGCGCTCGCGGTTGATCCGCGGGTTCGTGGGCCGTGGCTTCAGCCTCGCCCCCCTTCCAGCCGCGACCGGTCGGCGACCGGCGCGAGCGCACGTCGCGCGGCTGCCCGCACGGCGGGCTCCGGGTCGTCGACGTAGCGCGCGGCGACCTCCGCCTCGCCCTCCCCCCCGACGTTTCCGATCGCCACGAGCGCGTTCCGCCGGAGCCAGCGAGGAGCGTTTCTCGGCACGTAGAGCCGCTCGAGCTCCGCCACGAGGTCGTCCCCTTCTCGCTCCAGCCAGTCGACGAGGGAGACGACCGGCTGTGAGCCCTCCGGCAACGGGTCGCCGCCGCGTCGCTTCTCGACGCCGCGGTTCCACGGGCACACCTCCTGGCAGATGTCGCAGCCGTAGACGCGATCCTCGAGCGCGTCCATGACGTCCTCCGGCATCTCCCCCGCGGTTTGCGTCCAGTAGGAGAGGCATCGGGTGGCGTCGAGGACGCCGGGCTCGTCCAACGCCCCGGTCGGGCAAGCGTCGATGCAGAGCGTGCAGCTCCCGCAACCCGCGTCGAGCGGCGGCGTCGAATCGAGCTCGACGTCGGTCACCAGGGCTCCGAGCACGACCCACGATCCGTGCGTCCGCGTGATGAGCATCGTGTTCTTGCCGATGAAGCCGACGCCGGACCGCTCGGCTCCCGCCCGGTCGACGTGCTGGTTCGCGTCGACGAGCACGCGGTAGGACCCACCGAGCCGCCGTCCGAGGGCGTCCAGCCGCTCGCGCAGGTCGGCGTAGTGGTCGCTCCACGCGTAGCGCGGCAGGCGACCTTCGCCGGCGGCCGGCTCGGGCGAGCCGACGTAGTAGCACAGTGCCGCGGAGACGACCGTGCGGGCGCCGTCGAGCAGCGTCTCCGGGTGACAGGAGACCTCGGGCTGCGCCATCGTGAAGCGCATCGTCCCGAAGAGGCCCCGGGCTCGCCGCTCGCCGATGTGACGCTCGGTCTCGGTGTACGGCGCGGCGGGCGCCGCGCCGACGACGTCGAGGCCGAGCTCGTCGGCAAGCCGGCGCAGGTCATCGGTCGTCATGCGAGGATCGTGCCATGCTCGCTGCACGGATCCACGAAGACGGAGGGCCCGAGGTGCTCCGCGTCGAGGAGGTCCCCGACCCGGTCGCCGCCCGCGGCCAGGTGCTCGTGAGGCTTCGTGCGGCGTCGCTCAACCACCTCGACATCTGGGTGCGCAAGGGCCTGCCCTCCGTGCCGAAGCCCAGGATCCTCGGTGCCGACGGCGCCGGGGTCGTCGATGCGCTCGGCGAAGGCGTGGACGGGCTCGAGCCGGGACAACGGGTTGTCTTGAACCCCGGGATGGAGCACGGGGACGCGATCACGGTGATCGGCGAGCACACCGACGGGACGCATGCCGAGCTGATCGCGGTCGACGACGCACAGGTCTTTCCACTCGACGACTCCCTCACCTTCGAGGTCGCCGCTGCCTTCCCGCTGGTCTACGAGACGGCCTACCGAATGCTCGTGACACGCGCGGCCGTGCAGGCGGGCGAATGGGCGCTGATCTGGGGCATCGGCGGCGGCGTCGCGACGGCCGCTTTCGAGATCTGCCGTGCTCTCGGAGTGCGCACCATCGTCACGTCGGGCGACGACGACAAGCTCGCCCGCGCGGTCGAGTGGGGCGCCGACGTCGGGGTCAACCATGCGAAGGGCGACGTCGTCGGTGCCGTGCGCGAGACGACGGGGAAGGGGGTCGACGTCGTCGTCGAGTCGGTCGGCGAGGCGACGTGGGCCCGGTCGCTCGCGGCGGTGCGGCCGACCGGCCGTGTCGTCGTCTGCGGCGCCACGAGCGGACCGAACCCGCCGGCGCAGCTCCACCGCTTCTGGTGGAAGCAGCTGACGGTGCTCGGCTCGAGCATGGGGACGCGCGAGGACTTCCTCGGCGCGTACGACCTCGTCCGCACGGGCCGCGTGGGCGTGCACGTCGATCGGGTCTACCCGCTGTCGGAGATCCGCGCCGCGCACGAGCGGCTCGAGGCGGGCGAGCAGCTGGGGAAGATCGTCCTGGTCATGCCGGACGACGAATCGTGATCCTCGGGGACTGGCCCCGCAGGGGCCTGTCCCCCGCGAGGCGAGGCGTCACGGGGATGCGCCCCTAGCGGGGACCGACCCCTGGGCCTGAGCTACGGTACGGCCATGATCACGAAGGACGACGTCGTCGAGGCGCTCCACGACGTTGAGGACCCGGAGCTCGGGATGGACATCGTCGAGCTCGGCCTCTACTACGACGCGGAGATCGAGGGCGAGCGGGTGAAGGTCATCCATTCGCTCACGTCGATGGGTTGCCCCGCCGGGCCGATGATCCAGGAGAACATCCACGACGCGGTGGCGGCGCTGCCGGGCGTCGAGCAGGTCGAGGTCGAGCTGACCTTCGACCCCCCGTGGACGCCGGACCGCATGTCGGACGACGCGAAGTTCATCCTCGGGTTCGGGTAGACACCTCGACGGGTGTCTACCCGAAGGAGGCGCGGCTTCAGCCGCGCCTCTGCATTTCTCCTCTGACGGGTGATTTGGTAAGACGTAGCGATGAGCCGGCTCCGCGGAGCCCTCACCGCAGCTCTTCTAGTGGCTTGCGCGCTCACCGCCACCGCGACCGCCACGGCTACCGCCGGCTGCCCGGCCACGGTCTCGGACGGCTTCGGCCCGTTCGGTCGCGGCTCGCCCCCTGTGCGGGCGTCCATCGGGAAGGGACATGTGCTGACGGGCGTGATCCTCTCGTCGCTCGACTGCCGGCCGATCCCCGGCGCCCGGATCGAGCTCTGGCAGTCGAACAGGAAGGGCGGCTACGTCCGGGCGCTGAGCGCGACGGTCCTGGCCGACCGGAACGGGCGCTTCCGGTTCGAGGGCCCGTATCCGGCGTCGTACGAGGGTCGCCCGGCCCACATCCACCTGAGGATCGTGGCCCGGGGCTACGAGCCACTCCTCTCACGCTACGAGCCCCACGGGGCCCGCCGAGGGACCGTGCGCCTCGTGTTGTTGCCGCAAGCGGTGTAACGGATCAGCCGAGGAGCCGCACCTCTTCCCTGCGCTCGCGCGCGAAGAAGTGGATGCCGTCGTCGAAGCGCACCCAGTTGCAGCGCATGCACATGATCAGCGAGTGCGTCCTCGCGGAGTCGGCCATGAAGCGGACGCCCCGGAGCAGGTCGCCGTTCGTGACCCCTGTCGCGACGACGATCACGTCGCCCGGAGCGAGGTCCTCCTCCGTGAAGACGTGCGAGATGTCCTCGACTCCGATCTCCCGTGCCGCGTCGATCTGCGTCCGCGTCGTCGGCCAGAGCTGCGCCTGCATGCCGCCGCCGAGGCAGCGCAGAGCGGCGGCGGTGAGCACGGCCTGACGTGTCCCGCCGATCCCGATCGCGAGGTGGTCGTTCGTCCCGCGGATCGCGGCGGAGATCGACGCGGTGACCGTGCCGTCACCGATCAGCTTGATGCGGGTCCCCGCGCTCCGGAGCTCCTCGATCAGGTCGTGATGGCGCGGCCGGTCGAGCACGAGCGCGGTGATGTCGAGCGGCTGGCGCCCGAAGCTCTCGGCGACCTTCTGGACGTTCTCCGCAACCGGTCGGTCGAGGTCGATCACGTCGCGCGCTCGTGGGCCCACGGCGATCGAGCGCATGTACATGTCCGGCAGGCGCCGCAGCGCGCCCTCGGGAGCGACGGCGAGCATCGCCATCGCTCCGACGCCGCCGCGTGCGACGACGGCTCGTCCCTCGATCGGGTCGAGTGCGAGGTCGACGCGCTGGCCGCCCGCTCCGACCGTGCCACCGGGCAGCAGCGTCTCGCCGGTGCGCGCGCCGATGACGACCTCGCCGTCGATGGGCAACTCGTCGAGCGCCGACTTCATCCCGCTTGCCGCGGCGTCCTCCGCCGCCTCCTCGTCCGCCCGTCCGAGCCAGCGAGCCCCGGCGAGCGCCGCCCACTCGGTCGCCCGGGCGTACCGGGTGCAGAGGCAGTCGGCCACGTGCCGACTCTAGTGGCAACTCACACGCGCGCGAGCTGGTCGGCGGTCGAGAGGACGAGGTCGAGGACTTCGCCCATCGCCTGGTCGAGCGTCGAGTTCATGATCACCGGCACGTCGCACCGCTCCGCCCGCTCGATCAGCGCGCCCTGGATCATGCGGATCTCGGGCATGCCGTCGATGTACTTCTCGAGGGGCCTGAGACCCTCTGTCGCGTGATCGCGGACCCAGAAGTGGCTTCGGTGCAGATCCTCGTCCTCGATCGCGACCAGGCACTGGACGACGATCGCGTTGCCCCGCTCGATGTCCACCATCCCGGGCACCAGGTGGACGCCCTCGAGCACCATCGACCAGCCCTCGGCGAGCGAGCGGTCGATCGCCGCCTCGACGCCGACGAGGACGTTCCGCGTCTGGTCGAGGAAGCCAAGCAACCGCGCGTCGCCGGCCTCGTCCTCTTCCGCCTTCGTGAGCGCGAGCCCCGCCTCGAAGCTCGAATAGTGCACCGACGGCATGAACGCCGGAGAGAAGAAGGCCCGCATCGTCTGCCGGATGAAGTCGGTCGACGTCACACGCGTGATCCCGAGCCTGTGTGCGGCCTCCGTCGCGATCGTGGACTTCCCGGTGCCGGTCGCGCCGCCGACGAGCAGGATGATCGGCACGTCGAGCTGGCGGAGCGCGTGGAGGCGCCGGAGCCGCCGCATCGTGCGCCCGCCCTCGGCCTCGCCGAGCACCTCGGCCGCGAGGTCGGCGAGCCGGTCGAGGTCGACCCGGTCGGTGCCGCGCTCGGTCATGTCCGCGTCGACGCGGCGCGCGAGCTCGTACGCGCGAGTGACGGTGAGACCGGTGGCCGCGAGCGCGCGCGACATCAGGCCCTTCGACCAGGGCGGGCCCTCGTCGCCGCCGAGCGGAAGAGGCGCGAGGTACCGGCGCTCGCTCACCGGACGGCCTCGGAGGCGAAGGACAGAGTCTCCGACGCCAGCCTGTCGAGCTCGACATCGAGGGACGGCTCGCCCGGTAGCGGGACGACGTCGTTCGAGGCGATGACGATCCGCACGCCGCGCCGCGCGGCTTCCTCGGCGACGACGTCGACCGCGGCAGCCTTCAGCTCGACCAGGAAGACATCGGCGTCCGCACCCGCCAGGTCGTCCCGCAACCGGCCCCGGTCGGAGAGGTTGCCCGAGACGGACGTCACCCGCGCGCCGTGGGCCTGCTCGAGGTGCGCCGCGAGCCGCTCGTGGTGCGTCGCCGGCGCGGTGCAGAAGAACGCGACACGCTCGCCGGAAACGGGCTCGAGCGGGCGCGGCCGGAGCACCGTGCGGACGACCTGCGCCCACGGCCGCAGGTTGCCGCGGAGCGCGCGTACGAGCTCCTCGTGCGGCGCGTCGTTCTCGGCCATCGTCACGACGACGAGGTCGGAGATCCGGGCACGGTAGGCGTTCAGGTAGCCGGCCGCGATCTCGACGGGCTGGGCGGCGGATACGACGAGCAGGCGGCGGGTGGCTGCCACGGGCGGGAGCGCCGCGCCGCTGCCGTCGAGCAGGACGAGCTCGGCGCCGAGACCTGCCGCGATCGACACACCCTCGACGACGTTCGACACGGCGACCGCTCCCGCCAGGCCCCCGCCGCAGCGGCGACAGCCGACCGTGGTCACACCGGCGACGACGGCCGTCTCGAGGTGGTCGGACGCGGCGTGGCGCCCGTCCCGCGACATGTCCAGCAGCGCCTCGACGGTCGGCCTGACGAAGATGACCTCGGGCTCTGGCGGGCCCCCTCTGCCCATCGCGACGACGACGACGCGGCGCGTCAGCGCCAGCCGCTGGGCGACGTGGCCCGTCACAGCCGTCTTGCCGACGCGCTTTCCCGTGCCGATCACGGCGAGCGTCGGGACGTCGACCGCCGTCGCGTCGGGCGGGTCGAAGCGGAAGTCCGGCCCCTCGTAGGGCACACCGAGCGCCAACGTCCTGCTCGCGAGCGCCATGCGTTCGGGCGGCCCCAGCACCGGCTCGTCCGAGAGATCGAGGACGACGTCCGGAAGATGCCGCTCGATCGCGGCCTCGAGCGACGGCTCCAGCGGAACGCCGTAGGCGGGATCGTCGCCGCGCAGCTTCTCGACCCCGCCGACGAGCACGGCCGCGACGACGAGGTCGTCGATCTCCTCGAGTGCGTCCCTGACGACGGGTGGGTAGTGCTCGCCGTCCACGATGGCGACCACGCGTCTCATCCTCGCGTCGTCACCTCCCGCTCGATCCGGCCCGTGTACTTCTCGTACTCGAACGTCTCGGTGGAGAACTGGATGATCCGCTCCTCGCCGTGGAAGGGGTGTCTCCTCGAGATCGAGACGTGGTTGCCGTGCACCTCGACGACGTTGTAACAGGGCCTGGTGTTCCCCCGGAGGCGCAGAGACGAAACGGTGCCCGTGGTCACGACGAAGAGGTGTTCGAGGCGCCATGCGTACGGCACGTGCTTGTGCCCGGAGAGAACGAGGTGCACGCCCGCCCGGAGCAGGCACTCGATCGCGTCGCCCGCGTCGTATACGACGTTCCGCTCGCGCCCCGTTCCGGGGACGGGCAGCAGGTGGTGGTGGAGGACGAAGATCTTCAGCTTGGCCGGCTCGGCCGAGAACTGCTCCTCGATCCACGCGTAGCGGCCCCGCCCGATCTGCCCGTGGTCGAGGTCCGGCTCGGTCGAGTCGACCGCGACGACGGTCACGCCGTCCTTGCGCAGGACGGACGACCGGCTCCCGAAGAGATCCTCGAAATGGACGTAGCCGACGTTCCGGGCGTCGTGGTTTCCAGGGACCACGACGAACGAGTCGCAGTCGATCTGGTCGAGGTACTGGCGCGCGAGCTGGTACTCGTGCTTGAACCCGAACGTCGTCAGGTCGCCGGAGCAGATCACGATGTCTGGCCTGAGCTCGTTGACCTCCGAGATCGCTCGCTCGAGCAGCGCGGCCTCGAAGTACGGGCCGCCACAGTGCAGGTCGGACAGGTGGGCGATCCGGAACGGGCGTTCGCCGACGGCCATCGGACGCAGTGTACGGCCGCCGTACGGGAACCGACAGTCCGGCGAGTGGACCGGCGGTTGCGACCGCGAAGGCGGGCGCCTTCAGGCATCTGCCCGCCTCCGTCCCGAATCAGCGGCGCGATTCCGCTTCCGCGGAATCGCGCTCCGCGAGCGAGAACGGGGGCCGTCCGAGCCCCTCGCTACTCTCGAAGCGGTGCCCGAGTCGCCCAGGGAAACCGCCGAGTTCCAGGCATATCGCGGCGCCGAGCCGCCGCGCTTCGTCAACGGCGCCGAGCGCGAGTGCGCGAGGATTCTCGACTGGTACGGAATTCCCTGGGAGTACGAACCGCGGTCGTTCGTGCTCGAGCGCGACGCCGAGGGACGCGTCACGCGAGCGTTCACGCCGGACTTCTACCTCCCGGAGCAGAACCTCTACATCGAGGTCACGGTGATGAAGCAGTCGCTCGTCACCCGCAAGAACCGAAAACTCCGTGAAGTGCGGCGCCTCTACCCGGACGTCAGGGTGAAGCTGTTCTACCGGCGGGACATCGAGCGCCTCGCGCAGCGGTACCGGCTGCGGATCGCATCGTGAGCCGGCGGAGCGCCGCCGAGCGCCTGCGTGCGGATGGGCAGCCGATCGGCGAGGTCTACCTCGAGCGCGAGGAGATCGCCGCGCGGGTGGCCGAGCTCGGCCGGGAGATCGCCGCCGCCTATACGGGACGCATGCCTCTCCTCGTCGCGCCGCTCAAGTCGAGCACCGTGTTCCTCGCCGACCTCTCGCGCGCCCTGGACCTCGACCACGAGATCGACGTGATCGAGCTCGCGCCGTACTCGAGCGGCGGGCCGGGCGGCGGAGTGCGACTTCTCAAGGATCTCGACTGCCCGCTCGAGGGCCGCGACGTCCTGCTCGTCGAGGACGTGGTCGACACCGGGCTGACGCTCGCGTTCCTCACTCGCTGCTTCGCGGAACGTCGGCCCGCGAGCCTCGCGGCCGTGACCCTCCTCGACCGGCCGTATCGCCGCCTCGTCGAAGACATCTCTCTGCGGCACATCGGTTTCACGGTCCCCGACGAGCTCTTCGCAGGCTACGGCCTCGGGCTCGACGAGCGCTGGCGGGCGTTGCCGGACCTCCATGTCGTCGCGGTCGACGAGCTTCCGGCCGCGATCGACGCTGCGTGACCGGCGTCCGAGCGCTTACAGGTAGCCGAGCGGGTCCACGGCCGAGCCGTTCACGCGCACCTCGAAGTGCACGTGCGGCCCGGTGGAGTTGCCCGTGTTGCCCGAATAGGACACGACCTGGCCCGCAGTCACCGACTGGCCGACGCCGACTCCGAGCGACGAGTTGTGCGCGTAGGCGGTCGAGAGGCCGTTGCCGTGGTCGACCACCACGAGGTTGCCGTAACCGCCCATCCAACCGGCGTAGATGACGGTCCCCGCCCCCGCCGCGCGCACGGGCGTGCCCTCGGCGACGGCGATGTCGATGCCCTCGTGCATCCGCCCCCAGCGGAGGCCGAAGCCGCTCGTCACGGGTCCGGAGACGGGCCAGCCGAGCACACCGCTGCCGGACGGCACGACGACCGGCACAGAGGACGACTGCTGCTGGGCCTGGCGGATGCGCTCCGCGAGCACGGCGCTCTGCTCCTCGAGGGCGTCGATCTCCGCGAGCGTCGACGCGCGATCGTCGCGGATCGAGGCAAGCGTCGCCGACTTGTCTCTCCTCGCGGCGACGAGGGCATCCCGGCTCGCGACGAGCCTGGACACGACACCCTGCTGCTCGCTGGTCGCAGACGCCACCGCTGCTTCCACGTGCGCCGCCTCAACGCGAGCTGCTTTCGTGCGTCGTCTGGCGTCGGCGACGCCGTCGCGGCTCGCCTTGACCCGCGCCGCAATCCGCTCGTCCTGGCGGCCGATCCGGTTCAGAAGGTCGACGTTGTCGATCAGGTCGGCGAAGCTCGCCGTCCCGAGCACGAACGCCAGCGCGTCCGGGCCGTCGGTCATGTAGAGCTCGCGAACTCGCTGCTCGAGCCGGCTCAGAGCCACTCGGTACTCGCCGCGCAGCCGCCCGAGCCGCTGGGTCTGACGGGCGATCGTGCCGTCGAGCGCTGCAAGGCGCGCGCGGGCCCCGGCGAGCTGTCCCCGCAGAACCGAGAGTCGCGCCTGCTGCGCCCGAACGCCTGCCTCGAGCTCGCGCACCTGTCCTGCAACGGCGCTTAGCTGCTCGGTGAGGACGCCCGCTTTCTGGTCGGCGGCCGCGGCACGGCCGCGCAACGTGTCGATGCGGCCGTCGATCCGCGCCTTGTCGGTGCCCGGATCGCCCGCCGCCGTCCCGGCGACGAGCAGCAGGCAAAGGAGCAACACCCCTGCGGCGGCCGGGCCGAGCCCGGCTCGACGACCCATCAGGCGCTCTTCGCGCTCTCGGTCCGAGTCCCTCCCCGCGGCATCGCACGGACGCGATCCAGCTCTCGGAGCGCCTCTGCCGCGTCGCGCCGCAGAACGCCGACGACGGCGCGATAGTCCTCGTCGGAGATGCGTCCGGCGCGGTGGTCGGCCTCGAGCTCCTTGAGCGCGGCGAGGGCGCGGTCGCGCGCCTCCTCGGCCTCGAGCCGCTCGCGCTCCGCCGCATCGAGCTCGTGGAGGGCGTCCGAGTCGGGCGTCGGTTCGCGAAGGAAGGGGAGCGCGACCACGACGACGACGGCGACGGCCAGCGCCGCGCCGAGCACGAGCCACAGGCTCACGTCGTGGCGGTGCGCTCCCGGCGCTCACCCACAGTCGCGTACCGCGTGGCGAGGCGCCGCTCCTCGCGCGCGTCGGGCCAGAGCGTGATCACGGAGCCGAGCACGAAGACGAGACCGGCGAGCCAGATGAGGTTGACGAGCGGCTTGACGAAGATGCGGAAGAACACGGTGCCGTCGTCGTTCACCTGCTCGGCGATGACGAAGAGGTCTTCTCCGGTCAACTTGTCGGAGCGGATCCCGACCTCGTT
>Ga0157285_10000022_pt1 | contig 14470 bp, 18 predicted proteins | sample NitcycUS074202C1_FD_108400 | JGI IMG/M metagenome (GOLD analysis project Ga0157285, IMG submission 108400) | Soil microbial communities from Arlington Agricultural Research Station in Wisconsin, USA - Nitrogen cycling UWRJ-S074-202C-1 | ecosystem: Environmental > Terrestrial > Soil >... | reverse complement strand
GTATGTATTAGATAATATCAGAGAAGATGATACAGCTAAATCATCAGCATAGCCACTGACCACTAGACTGAGATCATTGTGCGTTTACAGTAAAAATCCTGATAATGAATAAAGAATCTTATTTCATCTTCGAGACATTTTGCTTCCATAGTTTTTATACGGTCTTAATAATTCCGTAGCCTTGACTTTAACACACTTTAAAGTCTTGCCAAACCCCTTTGGGCCCATTGAATTCTCTATTCGAACTCTTTTTTCCGGTTTTGAATTCATGGCTAGCTATATATGCAGAGTAAAAGATAACCTTTTTCATAATTTATAATTCAACTTGTACTAAAGTAAAAGTAGTTATAGTGATATTATCTAGAATCATCTCAAAAAGACATTATCTAAAAGCTAATATGACAAAAGAATAAGAGCGGAAGCAGCTTCAGCATAATTTTTAGTATGCTTGTTGGCTTGGTTAGTATTATGATGATCTTCCTCAACTATCATCTAATTAATCTCGAGTTTACATGATTGAATAGTCAAAATTACATTGCTATGTTCATATAGTCTAGGTTTATCTTTAGATTCATATCACTAAAATCACGTGCCAACATTAAATGGATTTAATGGGGTTAGGTCCCTGCATGTAAAGGGGTTCAATGGTTTGCCTTATTAATACTTCAGTATATTACCTTGAAGACAAGCATCAGCGATTACTGCGTCACCACAACTATGATCATCGATAATCTACAATCGTGCAGCAATTATATTCTGATTAATCGGATGGACAAATTAGTGTCATCTTCTACTCCCACGGTTGATGTGAATGATATAATGAAGAGATCTCAATGCAGAGTTTGGAAAACTCTAAAAGGAGAACCAGAATTTATCATTTCTGTTGCCGATACCCAAAATACCTTAGCTAAAGCTGATAGATCAAAAATGAATTTTGTTATTTTGAATGTCGATCTTGTAGCATCAACAAAGCTATCTATGACCCTCCCTTTAGATAGACTCACAATGATGATTCAAGCCTTCAATCAGGAAATGTCACTTATAGTTAAAGAATTTGGGGGATTTATTCTAAAATACGTAGGAGATGCGGTTCTTGCATTTTTCATTGTTCCTAGTCATCAATCTCAACCAAAGGTAGCATGTGCTCATGCAATAAGCTGCGCAAGATGCATGCTTCAGGTGGCCCATGAAGGAATAAATCCGATTCTGAATCAATACGACTGTCCTGTAATGAATGTAAGGATAGGAATAGACACTGGTGAAAATGCAATAATACAGAGTGGTTGGGACATTCACCCTAATATAACTAATGTAGAAAAAATTGCTAACAATAACAACATCTCCAAAAATGAACAGCCTCTCATAAAGAAACCAGTTTACGACATTTTAGGCTACAGTACAAGTATTGCAGTAAAAATGACCGCACTCGCCAATCCTAATCATATGGTAATAGGTCAACTAGTTTATGATGTACTAGATGACAATCAAAAATCGCTTTTCCGACAACTTGCTATAAGTCCCGAAATTTGGAGTTATGTTAACATCAATACTGGAGGGACTATATATAGTATTTATACAAATAAGTAGTATTATTATGCAGTTGCATTGCACTCTATACAAGTGTATGTGTGCATCATGAAAAACAGCAACAACCTCAAGGATATAATATAGTTAGAAATGACAACGTTAATGTATGTTCAGTTGTTAAGCCATTTGTTATAAAGTTACATATGACTAGTGGGATAAAAAGGCTCAATATTGCAATTTAATATAACAACCTAAGGTCATAATTAAGTATTTCAAAGATTATGAACCGAATAAATTTCTGTTTGGCTCAAATGGACTATCTTTTATAATACTGCTCTGGGTACAATGCAAGGCAATGTACCCATCATACTATTATAGCAAACCTAGGACCAGATTCTATAATGGTTGAGAAAGATAAATCCCCATTCCATACTTCATATCGGATGGCTGCAACTACGTTTCTCTTAATTGCCATCATTACTACTGGCACATTGTTTGCTTCTCCATTAATATTAAATCAAAGTCATACTGCAATGGCACAACAACAACAGCAACTTAGTGGTAATTCTTTTCAGCTCGATAATATGACATTTTCTCATAATACTATTTCTGTTAATGGTATTCAAATGCACTATGTTATAGGAGGCCATGGTGATCCCCTAGTATTATTACATGGATGGCCAGAAACATGGTATCAATTCCGCCTTGTAATGCCAGCATTAGCTAAGAACTATACTGTTATTGTACCTGATTTACGCGGCCTTGGGGACTCTTCAAAACCACCTACGGGTTATGATGGTAAAACAGTAGCCGAGGATATACATCAACTAGTTACTAAGTTAGGATTTAAAACAATTTTTCTAGCGGGTGGTGATGTCGGAGCACTGATGGCTTATCCCTACGCAGCTGCACATCCTACAGAAGTAAAGAAGATGGTAGTCTGGGAAGCCCCTATTGTAGGTCTCACACCTCCCGGAAGAACACCAGTATGGTGGTTTTTCTTCCATCAGGTTCCTGATCTACCAGAAGCTCTTGTAAACGGAAAAGAGGCAACGTATCTATCGTGGTTCTATAATAACCTCGCGTATAATCCAGCTGCAATAACTCAGGCAGCTTTCAATGAATATGTTAGTCATTATTCTGCGCCAGGTGGAATGCGTGCTGGATTTGAATATTATCGGGCTTTTCCTCAGGATGCAATTCAAAATATGAATTATTCAAAGACTAAGCTTACGATGCCAGTACTAGCGTTAGGAGGAGGGTATATTCCAGCATTTGGAGGTAATCTTACTATGCCTATTATAGCATATTCGATGAAGATAGCAGCTCAAAATGTACAGACTGTTGTAATTCCAAATTCAGGACATTGGATTCCAGAGGAGCAGCCACAATTATTTATAAATCATGTGGCCAATTTCTTTGGCGGTAATACTCTTACATATCCATAGGAAACTAGAATCAGTCAAAGTCTTGATATGTCCTGATTGACTAATACTGCGTATAGCACGAGTGTATAACAATACCATAAATAAGCGTTAGTAATACTTTGTATGGCTCAATCTTCTACTATGATAAGTAACCTTCGGTGATATTGTACTATTAATAAGTGTAACGTTACGAAACGTAACATGTTGTCTGCTACAGTTGAAAAGTGCATTTGAGTTACGATTGGTGACAAGGAGCTAATCACTAGCTCTTTGTTACCTTCGGTGACAATGTGGTAAACCTCTACCACCTTGTTACCTTCGGTGACAAGCTGGTCTACGTCAAGCGGCTATGTTGTCACATGTCCTATCTGCCTGATTCTTTTTGTTTGAATTAGAAATCGTTTATACTTTTGTGCTAACGTAAAGTTAATTGCCTACTGAATTTTGAGCCAATTTGCACGGTATTTTTCTCAGATTTTACAGAATTTTTCTGAACAGCAAAAATTTACAATTTATTGCTCATGTAAAAATGTCAACTGAATTAATTAGTAAAAATTAGTTTAAAAAGAAAATATAATTCGGGTACACAAACAAAACCAGCATTATCATCTCTCTTTTCTACCATGTTCTGTTCTGTCCTTTATCTAGTCACGTTCTGATTCCAGAATTGCAATCGTATAAGAGATGATATGTAGGGATAATGCACTGTACAAGTACCTTGCATAGATAACTAGTAGAACCAAAGACAAACATAATCCTAATAATGCCAATAACCAGCTGCCATGAGCAATCCTATCAGTACACATATTGCGATACCACAAATAACGGTATATCAACTTAGAGATAACGATAGTTCAAAGAAACAAATACTACAATTTGTACTTTATATTAATATCAAGTGTGATAATAATGATAAGTGAAGAAGAAACAATAACAAATTAAGTTTTTGAGTAAATAAATAGAGAAAATTCATAAAATTAAATATTCAACTGATACTTGATTTCATTTGATAATTATCGCTCATAAGGTGGCAGTATAAGCTTGTCAAGAGAAGCACCCAGATTTAACATCTTTCAAATACGTTGTCTGTGGTAATTGTGTTCTTCAAAAGTACATATAGATCGTATAGATTCCGATTCTTTCAAACCTTGTATGAATAGCTGAAAGCAGAGAGACCGTTTATTTATTTGAATCATACAAACAACAAAAAGTAGACATAATCTTTATCTATGTCATACATACAGGTCTATACTTAATATATAGAAATATTATTTATTATCAGGATGTGTTAGATTTTAGTTCTTCAACAGAACAATCTCTATCTGAAGTAGCCGGTGATAGTGTTGGTGATCAGAAGATAGAACAAAATGAAAGGTCAATAGCTGCAGCAACAATTATCATGCTATGGAACCATACTAACAACTATGCCAATTAATGTGATAACATTTTAATCGCCTATGCCATATTTTTTCATTGCAAATGCTTTTTAGTATCTTCTGTATGCTCCTGCGATAAATAATGCACCAATTTCGTTACGTTATAGGAACATAGACAGATCATAGTCAGCTATATACTAGGATGTGGGATTACTACTTATATTCTCTTTATAGTATAATTATTATAATATAACACATCTAAATAAAGAGATTGTTATAAAAATATTAGTTATATTATATTTTTTATATATTAGTTTATATGACAGTTTCTAATATACTGTAATAGCATGTCTAATACAAAAAAGGACCAACAACGAAAAGATGAAGAGACAACATCGATTACAAAAACTACATCTTCTTCGCAAGTACAGCAGCAAGAAGAACAACGACAATCAGTCAATAATGCATTAGATGAAACCAGAGACAATATTAGAAGGTCTATAGATGAAGCAAGAAGCCAAATTCCACGTTACACTCAAGCTGCTAATGAATATCAAGAGCAAACTATTCAAACATCTAGAGAAATAGCTGATAACTTCCTAGATTCACAAAAAGAGATTATCAATTCAATACAATCAGCGTGGGTTCCAGCAGTAGAGAGGACATATGCTGTTTTCTGGAATTATTGGATGTCTCCTAGAAGGATAACCGATATGTACGCAAGGACAGTCAGCAGTATTGCAGATAACACAGTTGCTGCAACAAGGGTTGTAAATAACACTGTATTTTCAAACCTAGATGCATTCAAAACATCTATTCAGAACACAAGAGATAATCTAAAAGAATTCTCTAGAATAGGTGTTAATGCAGCAAGAACATATGAGCAAACATCACGAGATACAACAGCTAGATCAACAACTAACGTTAAGAAACAAAGAGACTAGAATTCGGAAAAATGGCTTCTTAGTCAACACAGAGTACCACTCATTATTTTATTTCATGAGCAAAAAGAGATTTGGAATTGGAATGGAATTGTGCAAGCAGTACTATATGGTATTCCATAGATGACAACACCCCAGCAAATCCAATATCCAAGGTTACGGTAATAGGAAAGCTATTTGACGGCAAATAGTAGCAGGAAAGATGTTGTAGAATTCTTACCTGATCCATCTATAACACGTAGTTTAATGTAGCGATTTTGCTTTTTGTATTACTAAATAAAAATAAAGCGGGTTATTATTGTCTAGTGTTTTGGAGAAAAAAACAGTACTCGCATTTTTTATCAACATAAAACTGACCTATTTGATTTCATACTTCCTACTAGCAAGTACCTGCTAACGGAGATACTTGCTCTAAAATGTTTGCAGCATGGATGTTTCTCCAGAAAACAGAATTATGACAAATAATAGCCATTACTTAGACAATTTTATATAGGATCTTTGGGTCAAAGTATGCTTGAATACGGAAAAACCAACAATAATTGCCATAGCTTTGGCAATCACGATGGCTGTAGGAATGGTAGCAGTAGGAAGTATTATAGCACAACGAGCACTAGCAGACAAGGTTGGCCCACATCCTAACGAAAATTTAGTAAAGCAGGGTGGACTGGGAGACACACACATAAAAAATTCCCTTTTTTCTTTATATTTATGATTATTCGTATTAGTAAATTCAAAAGGGTAAAAATAGAAGAGCTAAGTAGATCTAATATCGCTTTTGTCTATTGTTTTTTGTTAACCTAATGGCGGCGAATGTGGCCCCTCAGTATGATCGTAGATGTAATGGCTCCTTCTTGCAAATGCGGAATTCGGGGCAGCTTCAATTCAAAAATAAAAAAGGAAGAGGTTTTACCTTACCTTAGCTCTGTGAATCAAACACTTTATCTACACAGATGTCATGATTGTTATTCACAGTTAATTTTACTGTCAAAACGCTGTTGACTTTATTTGCTCCTGTATCAAGCACTTTAACTGTATTTCCACTTAGGTCTGCGGTTCCAGTTTCTTTAAGAGAAGAAACACAATTGTTCTTGTCTAGAGTTATTTTATGTGCATGATAGTCTAAATCATTAGGACCTGACTGCTCGCTACTATCTTTACCAAAATGAGAAACAACAGCAAATATACCTTTGTCTGTTTTAAACACATATCCATATATCGTATTGTGGTTTGATGGTTGTGTTCCTCCTGCTGTTCCCTCTACTTTTAAGAATGGATTGTTATTTTGGATTCCAAAGGTCCTTATTTTAAAATCCTTTATGTCAAAGCCATGGTTATCGTTGTTGTTCTCAGAAGCAGCAACTGCGTTTGATGTTCCCATGATTAGGCCTGTTGTGACCAACATTGAAGCAAGAGCTATTATTGAAATGGTTGTTTGCCATTTTGTGATAGTTGTACTTATATGTCTTGTCATATTTCCCTTACATAGAAAAACTTAAGAAATTAATACATTGCTTAACCAAGTTTCAGTATTTTGTTACCTAAAGTAATACCAAGAAATCTATAGTATCCCTATTTTGAATGTTCTAGACAGTTATTGTTCACTACCTTTTGTATTAATCCGTAAACTCCTAACATATAGAATAATACTGTAGAAGATTATAAGTATTCGTCAGATAGCCTGTCAGATGGTTAGTCATATGGAATTGGAATGGAATGGAATTGTACAAGCATGCTATATACAGTATTCCACAGATGAATATCTGACGCTCTAAAATTTAATGGAACTGAGCTTAGAATTGAAAAAAAGAAGATTATATTATTCCTGTCCATGTTACTTCAACTTGAAGCGCTGCTGCTTGAACTTGCTGCTGCGCTATCTTTATGGTGACCATCATCGCCACCAGCGGCTGCACTAGAACTTGAACTTGCTGCTGCGCTATCTCTGTGTCTATGTTTATGGCCGTTATGTTCACCACCACCTGCTGCACTAGAGCTAGAGCTTGCTGCAGCCGTAGAATTAGAATCAACATGGTCCTCTCTAGACCACCCATCATCATATCCACGAGTATAACCTTCATCATATGCATCTGAATGGCCCTTTGGAGGTTTACTGTCAAATTCATTACCGTTTTTCCTATCTTTCTTTCCTGCTGCAAATCCTGCATTGTATCCATCTTGAAAGCTTGTATTACTAACTTTGATTGCAAATGCAGTGTGGCTTCCAATTCCTAATACTATTATTGCTGCTACTCCAACAGCAATAATCAGCTGTCTTTTTGTGCCCATTTCAGTCAGCTTTGTTATCATTGCAAAAACTATAGTGACAATGTTTCTAATATGCAAACTAAGTATAAACTAAGTATTTTTTTACGCCATTATCATGTTAAAAATATCTACTTTGTTTCTTCTAGAAATATTGCTCATTAATTATAAGTATACTATCAATTATTTCATAATTAACGTGACTGAAATAGATTGGAATGAATTGATAAAATTAAAAAAGTCAGTCATGGCCTGCGATAAGTACTTTTGTGGAAATGTGATAGCACAATACCATGATGATATAATAATAATAGAAGGTGCTACAATAAAATCACATGAGTATATAGTGCCAAAATCAAAAGTAGATCATTATGATGGAAGTGATCTTTATCTCAACATCACTCGTGATGACATGATTTTAAATTTTGATTTTTGAGATAGTAGCTCTGGTTATTTCCTGCCAAAACCGAACGAATGCATCGATAATAGTTAATGGAAAATCTCGAAATTCGGGGCAACTATTCAAAAATCTGATGAATATTAGATACAACGGGAAGATTAGAAGTATAGATATATCATATACTTTATCCTAAAGTGGTAATAAGCCATGTATCCTAGTATAAATTTGCCAGGCATATGTCTACACATCATAAGAAAAATCAAATCATATTGGACATACAAAAATTAGCATCAACCTATAACAATTCTGGTATAAGTTTCATATGCGATAACTATGGCTGTAAAAGCACATTACATGACCTTGATTTGGCGTATGGCTTAATAGAGTTGCTTGTAAAAAATAATTATACTCTTGATTCACTTCTAAATGCTAGTTCATCTGAATTGTCTAAAACTCTCGGTATAGATGAACAAGTTGCGACATTGATTTGTAAGGCAACGAAAAAAAAGAAGCCTGCCGAATAAGAAGTTCGGGGGAAGCATTTCTATTCCTAAATCAATTATTATGAATGAGCAGCATGGAACCAAGAGAAGAAGAAATAAAATTTACTCCAGACTATGAAGCAGGCAAACCAATATTTTGGCATGTTTTTGAAGAGTTATCAAACGATGGTAATGGATTGGTTGATCATTACAAATTACACGGAAGACTGTTATCGACGGGAAAATTCTTTGCTGGAGAAGCAGTTCTGATGATCGAGCATATGGAGAAAAGTGGTAAAATAGAGCAGACAGGAGATTATCATGTTTATAGAAGAAGGACTACTTTCCCCGAGTAAGAACGTAGTGGAGGCGGCAAGCTATAATGACTGTATACTACAGTAATGGTAAAGCCCCTGATATAATAAAAAATAATGAGCTACTAAGGGGTAAATTTTCTTAATGCTAAGAGTAATGCCGCTGGTCTATCGCGTAAAGAATTTTTCCCCCTTAGTACCTATATTTCTACAGAAAGTATGAGATGTGATTAGTATATGCAGAATAACGCTATCGATCACGATGATAATTTTCATCGCAAGGTACAAGATGGTCTTGATTTTATACTAAATCATTTTGAAGTACCGCTATTCCCTCGGAAAATCATGACAAGACGATTAGGGTATCAGGCAGAGATATTCAATAAACAAGAAGCTTTGGAATATTTTAAAAATTCAAACTATGAAGACTGCAGAATAAACGCCTATCCTTCCTTTACAGAATACCACGGCATAAACAGAACACCAATAAGCTTTCTTATGGTTGATTTAGACCTGAAAGACTTTTCAGACGAAAAGAAGAAAGATAAAGCAGTATTGGAGAGGGTTTTAAACAATATCTTACGGAAAATTAAAGAAGCTATCGGGGGAAATCCAACCGTGCTATGGACAGGTAACGGTTATCATGTATACCAACCTGTCAGCGGATTTATCTTAGAAGCATACGAGACATTCTATGAATTTACAAAATATGTAGACAAGGATTTGACCAGCATGTTTATTCAATTTGCTGAAGAACACTTTACAGACTATGCAGCTGATCGTTTACATAATCCTACTGTAAAATCATGTTTGGTAAGAATCCCAGGAACTCTAAACTCCAAATGTGTCATAAAAGGACAAGATGCAGAGGTAAAGATAATCCAAAAATGGGATGGCGTTAGACCATCTATACAGCCCCTCCTTAGAGATTTCAGAAGGTGGCTTATTCAAAAGAGAATTGGCGAAGAGCTAAAGAATGCTAAATTTCAGATGACTGTTTCTAAAAATCAGGAACGTGCAAACACGATTAAATGGATAGAAAAAGGAATAATAGATCATCCATTTTCAGATCATAGAAAATACATTATCTGGCGAATACTTTCGCCATATTTGCTCAACGTGAAAAAGTTGCCAAAAGAAGAAGCTTATTCTGTAATGAAAGAATGGCTGGACAAATGTGATAAATTAGAAAAGCTGAACTTTAACCCAAAGATAAAGATAAAGGATGGACTTAGAGGAGCAAGCAAAGGATATTTTCCAATAAGTATGGAAAAACTAAAGGAAGAAAATAGACAGCTGTACGATCTAGTTCTAAATAAAATAGGACACGACGAGTAAATCTTTTCGATTTTATAATAATGCTTTGACTACTATCTAATTATGCATATACAAAAATTATACACATACAATGATAATTCAAATTGGCTTGGCTTGGTGAAAGATCATATACTAAAATAGAAAGTCTATTTTGCAAATGTCGGGGCATCAAATTTTAATTTTACAACGAATAACATCAGATGCATCTACTATTTTATTACTATATCTTCCACCATATTCGTCATTTAGAATTTTGAACTTTCCTCTTCCTTTATGTACTATTTTTGCATCAAATCCAGTTCCGTCTATACGTAGAAAACACCAACATGAGTAGCGCTCTTCTTCCTCTTCCTCTTTCTTCTTCAGTTTATCTACTATTCCCATAGTGGAAGAGTAGGACTTGGTTCTATGGATACTGAGTTTGCTTATCAGTCTAGACGTTACAAGTGTTTTATAGGCAGAATTGTTGTACAAAAAAGAGAGCTGTTGTTTTATCAATGCAGTTCTAATACTATTTGATTTACTTAAAGTTTATTCTGTTATTCGTTAACATTTGTAAACATATTTTGAAGTGTGATTGACATATACAAAGCATTCGTAAATTAACAGCAAATGAATTTATAGAATGCAAACCTTGCGTTTATTATAGAAGAAACTATGTAAAGAATTATGACTTGACTTTATCTCAAGGCATTTTTCAAGAGAAGAACCTATTTGCTTAGAAATTCAACAATATCTAGAATATACCCATGTTAATTTTGGCTCTGTCAAGCTAGTATACGTATTTGAGTCAATAGATTTAGATTGGGTAAATCCCCATCTTCAGAATATCTAAATGCACATGATTGAGGATAGTCGCACATGTATACATATCTGCATTACTTTTACAATAGACCTATAAGAAAATAATCCAGATAATCCAGTAGGAAAATTTTTTGTTGCAGAAAATTTTCTGTAACACTGTGGAGGGTCAGTAATCAAGTGAGTTACCTACCTTTTACCCTTTCGAGTAGTAGAGTTCATTTAATACATCATGCAGGATTTCTTTTGCCTCTTGCTCCTCTAATTGTGGTATATCAGCAGTTGTTTCGGGCGATAACTTAGAGAGCTTTTCTTCCACAGTTTTTACTTCTTTTTCAAGTTCCTTTTCCATTTGAGATACTCCTATAGTCTTTAGAAGTGATAGCAGGCTTTCAGCACTATTGTAAAATACTTTCATCTCTTAATTAGAATAACAAGTATTACAATACCACGTGACACCCAAATGTCAAATTCAGTGCCAGGGACATGGCGCGCAGGAAGTCAAGGTTGGTGGGTCTTTTTAAAGCCATTGCCTCCTGGAGATCATACGATATTTTACAACATTCGTGTTACTCCAACTGGGACACTTACTTCACCCGGCACTAATCCGCACTTCGCAGACATTACCTACAAACTTCAAGTGACATAAAGTAAAATTAAAATATTGGACATCTACCTGACTTTTTTATAAATAGACCTATAAGAATACAAAATATGATAATGACAGACATTGCAAAAAAGATAAAGAATACATTTCAGGATTCTGAAGCAAAAATGAAGACTGAAGAAGATCACCCAGAAGGAAAACCAAGCTCTGAAACATTAAACAAGGCCAAAGTAAAGACAAGAGATGCCTTAACATAACCTCATTTTTTATATGCTAATAATTTAGGTTCTGAAATGTATTCGTAGCTAATAGTAGTCAGCCAGTTGCTTTTTGCCAAGATTGTTCTTCTGTCAATAGATCACTATAACAGTATTATGACTATAGGAACTATATACACATCTAAAAAGACAAGCTTTTGAAAATCGATATATTGGGATTTAGATTTTAATAGTACAACAATTCTAACCATTCCATAGCTGGCAATATTTACAAGGTAATCATGTCAGCTGTGGAATTTTTACTCTGAATACCAATAAGAAAATAATAAGAGTTGACTTATCTTGTTGCTGCTGTATTTATTCTAAGGACATCTACTTGGCCACTATGCAACCAATCCTTTAGCTCTTCATGACTTGGCTTTGCATCATAAGCATCCAATAATAATAATAATCAATGCTTCTAACAAATCTAAAAATGCTTTTACTAGAATAAAAATAGCCATCTATTGAAGATAACATGTAATCTTGAGTATCAGACAATATTATGATAAAAGACATGAGAATTTAGATACCTCGTTTAAAGAGTCTTCAATACCATTAAGATTATCTGCTGCAGACGTTTTGAGATGTATTTGTGACGAAAAAGCACTATCGCTATTCAAAGCTGTCGCACTTTCAGAAAACGATTGTAGTAGTATCCTTATAACAAAATTAGGACTCAGCCGTAAAGAATTCTATTCTCGTATGCAAAAATTAATTGATGTTGGTTTGGTAGAAAGAGCAAGTGGCAAATATCATCTCACTCCATTTGGTAACGTAGTTTTCAATGCACAGGCGAAAGTTGAAGTTGCAATTGAAAACTTTTGGAAGCTCAAGGCATTAGATTCAATTATGATGTCCGAAGATAAGACACATTTACCTACAGAAGAGTATCACATACTTATAGATAGATTAATAGAGAATGAAGAAATCAAAGCTATTCTCACTTCATATAAAAAGTGATTCTTATAATTTCTTTTCGAGAAGACTATTTACATATGACAATATCTGCTTTTCTGTTATTCTATAGCTTTTTAGCTTGGCAAGCGTTATAAGCGGTTATGACTGGAGCAAACTTCGTCAACTGGATATTTCTGTAAGTATAATGCAGACAACTCTTTCTTAAGTTCGTTTATTTTATTATATTTTTTATGTCATCAATCGGCCAACGGGACTGTTACAGTACTTTTCAGGAACTATTTGCTTACAACAGCTAACTTAACTAATGTAAAGAAGTAATTGAGTAAAATTGCATATCAACATATCATCATGTACGATCTATCTTATTCTTTATTTGGATAGCATCAAAATATGGTTTGATTGATAAAGGAACACGGAGTTTCTTGTACATTAATCCTAACGTTGGTTGTGACGGCACTTGCATTATTATTACCCAGCACGTTTTTGGGTTTAGAAAGAGCTTGGGCTGATTCTGTGATAAAGACTATAACTGTTGGCAGTGGTCCTTATGGAGCTGTTTTTCATCCTGATAATGGATACATATACACGGCAAACGTCGCCTCAAATAGTGTTACTGTGATAGATGGTTCGACTAACACAGTGATTGCTACTATAACTGAACCAAATGATCATTTTCCCCGTGAGCTTGCATTTAATCCAGATAACAGATACATATATGTAGCTGATGCATATTCAAATACTGTTTCTATAATAGATGGAAAGACGAACAAATTGCTTACAAGCATACCTACAGGAGGTTCAATTGTAGATGGCGTTGCTTATGACTCTATTAATGGTAATGTATATGCTGTAAATGCTGGTTCAGGTACAGTTTCTGTAATAGATGGCTCAACTAACAAGGTAATAGATACTATAAAAGTTGGCTCAAATCCATTAGAAGATGAATTTAATCCAGATAATGGATACATTTACGTTGCCAATGAAGGATCTAGCAGTGTCTCTGTAATAGATGGCGCAACTAACAAGGTAATAGATACTATAACAGGAATTCCAGACCCAGTACAGCTTGCATATAATCCATCCAATCATTACATGTATGTAGCTGGTCATAACAGCAATACTGTCTCTGTGATAGACACAAGAACTAACAAGTTAGTAGATATCCTTACAGGATTTTCAGACCCGACTGGTGTTGGATATAATTCTGATACTGGTAACATATACATAGGTAATCAGGGCTCAAACTATGTATCTATAATATCTGGTTCAACTAACAAAGTGATAGAAACTGTAACTGTCGGACAAGGTCCAGTCAGTCCTGTTTTTGATCCAAATAATGGTAACGTGTATGTCACTAACTTTAACTCAAATGAGTCCCCCGGTAATACTGTCTCTGTTATCTCTACAACTACTCTTACACCAAAGCAAGCAATACAAAAACTAATTGACACAATAGATAACATGCATCTTAGTAAGGGTGCCACAACAAGTTTGGAAGCTCCATTAAATGCGGCTGCAAAACAATTGAATCGTGAAAATGACGTGGCTGTTTGTAACTTGTTAAATTCCTTTTTAGATCAAGTAGATTCAAAGGAAACTAACGGACAATTAACATCACAGCAAGCAGCAAATCTAAGACAACAAACAATATCCATACAGCATAGCATTCGATGTTCTTCTGCTGGAAGTGGTGGTAGCGCTGGCGGGGCCAATGGCGATAACGCTGGTGACGGTCGTGGTAGTAATGTTCTTCCATTGCCACACTAAGAGCTACGAAATTTTTGTATCTAAATCCATGTTCTGTCAAGTTTACTATGACTTGGATATGTTCTGTGGTT
>Ga0157285_10000021_pt1 | contig 14563 bp, 15 predicted proteins | sample NitcycUS074202C1_FD_108400 | JGI IMG/M metagenome (GOLD analysis project Ga0157285, IMG submission 108400) | Soil microbial communities from Arlington Agricultural Research Station in Wisconsin, USA - Nitrogen cycling UWRJ-S074-202C-1 | ecosystem: Environmental > Terrestrial > Soil >... | reverse complement strand
TGCGTGAAACGGGCCTTCGGGCCCGTTTCACGTTTGTGGGGCTCGCCGGCGAACGGACGTTTGACGTCGTCCGGAAGGATCCCTACCCTTCCTGACGAACATACGTTCGTCGAACCGATCGTCAGGAGGCGACCCGTGCCGGCCGAGATACCCCTCACCGCGCGTCAGCAGGAGATCTGGCAGTTCCTCGTCACGTACGTCGACGGCCACGGCTACCCGCCGACCGTGCGCGAGATCGGCGAGGAGGTCGGGCTGGCCTCGCCGTCCACAGTGCATGCACACCTCGCGAACCTCGAGCGCGTCGGCCTGATCCGCCGCGACCCGACGAAGCCCCGGGCGATCGAGCTCACCGGTCACCGGCGGGTCGAGGCAGAGCCGGCACGCGACATCCAGCGCCTCCCGCTCCTCGGCCGCGTCGCGGCTGGCGGCCCGCTGCTCGCCGAGGAGAACGTCGAGGACGTCGTCGCAGTCCCGGACACGATCGGCCGCGGCGCGGACTTCCTGCTCACGGTGCACGGCGACTCGATGATCGAGGCGGGCATCCTCGACGGCGACACGCTCGTCGTCCAGCGCCGTGAGGACGCCCGGAACGGCGATGTCGTCGTGGCGCTCGTCGGCAACGACGAGTCGGCCGACGAGGCGACGGTGAAGACCTTCTACCGCGAGGCAGACGGCCGCATCCGCCTGCAGCCCGAGAACGCCGCGCTCGAGCCGATCTTCGCCGACCACGTCAGCGTCCTGGGCAAGGTCGTGGGGGTGTTCCGGAGCCTCCGATGAGCGCCCACGTGACAGCGATCGCGAGGACGCTCGACCAGGAGCTGCTCGCGCTCTCCCGCGGTGCCAGCCTCGAGTGCCTCTGCTGCGGTGAGTTCGTGATGCGCCTCCGCGGCGTCCTCGCCTGCCCGGAGTGCCGGTCGCTCCTCGCCGACGGAAAGGAGGTGCCGGAGGTCCTGCTGCCGAAGGTCGGAGCCCGAGCGGGGTAAGAGTGAGCGAGTCGCGCCGCGGGCGTCAGGCGTTCGCGAGGAGCGTCTCGATCGCCTCCTCGAGCTCGGCGGGCTTGAAGCCGAACGGTCCGTCGCCGCCCTGGTACGCGATTCGCCCGTCCCGCCGGACGAGGTAGAGCCGGTCGGGCCAGCCGCCGTACGCCGAGCCGACTGCATTGTCGACGTGGTCGACGACCATCGGCATGCGAAGCTCGAGCCGCGCCGCGCACGTCGCGGCGACGGCACGTCGCTCGCCGTCGCTGACGGGATTGTGGATCGCGACACCCGAACGTCGGTTCTCGGGCAACACCCAGCCGTCCTCGGGATGCGCCTCGTGGATGTACACGACGAGGAACGAGACGCGGTCGCGGAATCGGTCGGCCATTGCCTCGAGCGTCCCAACCTGGGCGCGGAACGGCGGTCAGGTGTACGAGCCGAAGACGAGTGCGACGGGCCGCTCGTCGAGGAGGCGCGAGAGGCGCACGGTGTCGGTGCCGTCGACGAGCGGAAGCTCGAAGCCCGGCGCGATGTCGCCGACGGCGACCTTCGGCCGGGCGAGGTCCCGGTAGCCGGCGTCGGCGAGGACGTCCTGGAGCGTGAGCGGGGAGTCTTTCGGCGCGAGCCCGCGGCCGTGCCTGACCATCGACCACAGGGCGCCCGCGGTCGACCACTGGCGGTCGGCCGGGCTCCCAGAGGCGACCGTCCGCGCGTACCAGAGGAGATCACGAGGCCCGGCCACGGAGCGAGTGTACGCACGGTATTGAGACGTACGCGGGTTCCCGCTACCTTGGAGTTGCAGGCCGGATGGCCGCGGGCGGCTCTTGCCGTCCGAGGAAAGTCCGGACACCGCAGGGCAGGGCGCTGGGGAAATCCCAGGCGGCGAAAGCCGACGGAAAGTGGAACAGAGAGGAGACCGCCGGTCGTACGACCGGTAAGGGTGAAACGGTGGGGTAAGAGCCCACCAGCGGCCGTGGTGACACGGCCGGCTCGCCAAACCCCGTCCGGTGCAAGGCGAAGCAGGTCCCGTCGACGCGGCCCGCCGAGGGACCGGGTACGCCGCTCGAGCCTCCGGGGAACCGGAGGCCTAGATGGATGGCCATCCACGACAGAATCCGGCTTACAGGCCTGCTACGAAAAAAGCCCTGGAGACGGGGCTTTTTTCATGCCGTGGCAGTATCACCTGCCGGGAGATTCTGCGAACATGTGTTCGTATGGACGAGGCGACGATCCTCCACGCGGACGTCGACTCGTTCTTCGCCTCGGTCGAGCAGCGCGACGACCCCACGCTCCGCGGGCGGCCGGTGATCGTCGGCGCGGGCGTCGTGCTCGCGGCGAGCTACGAGGCCAAGGCGTACGGCGTCCGCACCGCAATGGGCGGCCGCCAGGCGCGCCGCCTCTGCCCGCAGGCTGTCGTCGTCTCGCCGCGCATGTCGGCCTACTCCGAGGCGAGCAAGGCGATGTTTCGCGTCTTCGAGGACGCGACGCCGCTCGTCGAGGGGTTGTCGATCGACGAGGCGTTCCTCGACGTCCGCGGGATGCAGCGGCTCGTCGGCACGCCGACCGAGATGGCCGTCCGGCTGCGAAGAGACGTGCGCGAGCAGGTCGGGCTGCCGATCACCGTCGGGGTCGCGCGGACGAAGTTCCTCGCGAAGGTCGCGAGCGGCGTCGCCAAGCCCGACGGTCTCCTCGTCGTGCCGCCCGGCGACGAGCTCGGCTTCCTGCACCCCCTGCCCGTCGAGCGACTCTGGGGCGTCGGGCCCGTCACCGCCCAGAAGCTCCGGATGCGCGGGTTCCTCACCGTCGGCCAGGTCGCAGCGCTCGCCGAGACGGCACTCGTGGCCATGCTCGGCCCCGCGGCCGGGAGGCAGCTCCATGCCCTCGCCCACAATCGCGACCGGAGGCGGGTCCAGCCCGGCCGCCGCCGCGGCTCGATCGGGTCGCAGCGCGCCCTTGGACGGAAGCCGCGCTCGTACGCCGAGCTCGACGCGACGCTCGTCGGCCTGGTCGACCGCGTCACGGGCCGGATGCGGCGCGCCGGACGGGCGGGGCGCACCGTCGTGCTGCGGCTGCGCTTCGACGACTTCAGCCGGGCGACCCGCTCGCACACGCTCCCTCGGGCGACGGCCGAGACGCACGTGATCCTGACCACCGCACGGGGCCTCCTCGCCGGGGAGCTGCCCACGATCGAGCGGCGCGGGCTCACGCTGATCGGAGTCGCAGTCGCGAATCTCCAGAGCGACCGCGGCGTCCAGCTCGCGCTCCCGTTCGCGAGCGCCGGCGGCCTCGCGCTGGACACGGTCGTGGACGAGATCCGGTCGCGGTTCGGGACGAGCGCGATCACGCGGGCGGTGCTGCTCGGTCGAGACCGTGGCTTCGAGATGCCGCTGCTGCCGGATTAGCCGTCAGCGCCAGTCGTCGAGCACGAACGCGTCCGGGCGGTTGAAGGCCTCCCCGTTCGGCCGGTGCATCCCGACACCCTGACGGAACGTCCGATGGCCGCGCTCCGCGAGCACCTGCGCCGCACCCTCACGCGCGAGGCTGACGCCGGCCTCGAGGCGCGACGCCCCGCGCCGCGCCGCGAAGCTCTCGCATGAATCGAGGAGCGCCTCGAGGAGCTCCCGTGCGCGATCGCCGGGGCAGACGGCTGCGAACTTCACGTAGCACGTGCCCCGCACGGCCTCCGAGCCGGGGCCGACATGGCACACGGCGAAGCCGGCGACTGCGGCCTCGTCGCGCACGAGCACGACGTCCCCGACGTCCTGCTCCATGACCGTCTCGATCTCGCGCGCGAGATCGAGACCGGGGAAGATGGCGCCGGCGATCGCACGACACGCCTCGAGGGCCTCCGTGCGATCCCCGTGCCCGAGCATCGCGAGGGTCTCCACCGGCACTGCCGCGCCCGCGACCGGCTTCTCGGTGAGTGCCGTCAAGAAGCGCGGCCAGAACCCGTGCTTGCGGTAGAGGTGAACGTGCTTCGTGCTCTCGGCGAAGGTGAACAGGCCCGTCTGGCTCACATCCCAGCCGTCGACGACGGGGAGGCACGCGTCCCAGAGCCGCGACCCGATCCCCCGCTCCCACAGGTCCGGCCGCACGGTCAGGGGGCCGAACACCGCGAAGCTCCCCCACCGGCGGACGAACGCCGACCCGACGAGCTCGCCGTCGAGCACGGCCTTGAACGCCGCGTCCGGACTTGCCGTCCAGCGGCTTCGGATCGGGTCGGCGCCGTCGGCGAAGCGGAGCGGCTCCTCGAGACCCAGGATCGTCCCGAAGGCAAGCCTGAAGACCCTGTCCGCCGCCGCGAGATCGGCCCGCTCGAGCGGCGCGACCGTGATCGGAGCCGTCCCGTCCGTGCGCGGGACGGTACACCACCCGGGTGAAACTCGACCGCGCGGACGCCGCCGACACAGAACCGCTATAGCGTCGGCGCCCGTGAACCTCGTCTGGGGCGCGCTCGTGGTCGCCGCCGTGACGGCGATCGCCGTCGCGGTGATGCTGGCTGTTCGCCGCCGCGCCCCGGAAGGCAGCTACTTCTCGGACGGCGACCGCGCCTCCGGCGTGTTCGGCGTCCTCGCGACCGGCTTCTCCGTGCTGCTCGGGTTCATCGTCTTCCTCGCGTTCACGAGCTACGACCAGTCGCGTACCGGGGCCGAGACGGAGGCGCTGGTGGTGATCCAGCAGCTCGAGAACGCGCAGCTCTTTCCGCCCGCGGCGGGCAAGGTGCTGACTGGCCAACTGCTCTGCTACGCCCGCAACGTCGTGCACGAGGAGTGGCCGCGGATGGAGCACGGCACCGAGGGGGAATCCGTCAACCCGTGGGCGCTCGAGATGTTCGACACCGTTCGGCACGGTCAGCCGAAGACGGCGAGCGAGCAGTCCGCCTACGACAAGTGGCTCGATCAGACGTCGACACGAGAAGAGGCGCGCCGCGATCGCGTACACGGAGCCGTCGGCGTGATCCCCTCGCCTCTGTGGTTCGTTCTCTTCTTCATCGCGGCGGTGATCTTCGTCTACATGCTCTTCTTCGCCGACAGCGGGGAAGGGGCGGTCACCCAGGCGCTTCTGATGGGAGCGGTGACCTCCGTCATCGTGACCCTGCTCCTGCTGCTCTCGTTCCTCGACAGCCCGTTCCACTCCGGCCTCGGAGGTGTCAGACCGGTGGCGATGGAACGCACGATGCGCGTCATCGACAGCGTGCTGCCGTCGATCGCGCCGGACGTCGCCCCACCGTGCGACGCCGCGGGGAGGCCTGTCTGAGCGGCGACGACGGCATCGACCGGGTCGCGCTCGTCGCGACGATCCTGCTCGCGGCGGCGACGGTCGCCACCGCCTGGAGCGGCTACCAGGCGAGCCGCTGGGGCGGCGAGGCGACGAAGGCAACGATGAAGGGAAACGCGGCGCGGATCGAGTCGACGCGCGCGTCGAGTCTCGCCAACGCTCAGGCTCAGGTCGACGTCGCCGTCTTCACGCAGTGGGTCGACGCATACGCAAGGGACGAAACGCGACTTCGGGACTTCTACTTCGAGCGGTTCCGAGCGGAGTTCAAGCCCGCGGTCGTCGCCTGGATCGCGACGAAGCCCATCGAGAACGCAAACGCGCCGCTGACGCCGTTCGCGATGCCGCAGTACAAGTCGGCGGCCCGCGACGAGGCGGCGCGGCTCGAGGCGCAGGCGGACACCTGGGCGGCCATCTCGCGGCGGAACATCCAACGCTCGACGAACTACGTGCTCGGCGTCGTCCTCTTCGCTGCTGCGCTGTTCTTCGCCGGTATGAGCACCAAGCTCCCGGCGCGCGGTCTCAGGATCGCGCTGCTGACGATCGGCGCGGTCGTCTTCCTCGGGACGCTCGCCTGGATCGCGTCGTCTCCAGTGAGCATTTCGGTCTGACGTCCGGTCCGCGCGCGTTTCGCGGAAACCGGGCGCGGGAACAGCCGGGTCGACCACGACGACGGAGGACGGGCCATGACACGGGTTGCCGACGTGATGACTCCGGGGGTCGAGACGACGACCTCCTCCGAAGCGCTGCGCGACGCGGCGCGCACCATGCGGAAGGGCGACTTCGGCGCGATGCCGGTCGTCGACGACGGGCGACTCGTCGGGATGCTCACCGACCGCGACATCGTCGTGCGGGCTGTCGCCGAGGGCCTCGACCCGATGTCCGCGCGGGTGGGCGACGTCGCATCCCCGAGCCCGGTAGCGGTAGCGCCCGATCAGGACCTCGACGAGGCGATGGAGCTGATGGCCGAGTACCGGGTGCGTCGGCTTCCCGTCGTCGACGGTGAGCGGCTCGTCGGTGTCGTGAGCCAGGCGGACGTCGCTCTCGAGGCGAACGAGAAGAAGACCGGCTCGGTCGTCCAGGAGATCTCCGAGCCGTCATCAGTTCCGCGCGAGACGTAGCGAGAAGGCGGCCTGTCTACGCGGCGTCGAAGCCCTCGATCGTCGCCTCCACCAGCCGCGGGAGAGTCGCCAGGTTGTAGCCGCCCTCGAGCACGGCGCCCAGCCGCGGGCCGAGCTGGGCCGAACGCCGCGCCAACTCGCTGAACCCGCGCTCGGTGACCTCCATTCCCGCGAGCGGGTCGTCGACGTGCGCGTCGAACCCCGCCGAGACGAGGACGAGCCCGGGATCGAAGGCGCGCACCGCAGGCTCGACGAGCGTCGAGAAGGCCGCGAGGTACTCGGCGTCGCCCGACCCGGCCGTGAGCGGCACGTTCAGCGTCGTCTCGTCGCTCGTTCCCGGCCCCCCGCTGCCCGGGTAGAAGGGCCACTGGTGGAGCGAGACGACGAGCACCGAGTCGTCGCCGCGGAACATCGCGTCCGTGCCGTTCCCATGGTGGACGTCCCAGTCGACGATCGCCACGCGCTCGACCCCGAGACTGTCCTGGGCGTGACGCGCGGCGACCGCGATGTTGCCGAACAGGCAGAACCCCATCGCGTGGCGGGGCAGCGCGTGATGCCCGGGAGGGCGAACGAGTGCGAACCCTCCGACCTCGGCCGCCTCGATCGCGCAGCCGGCCGCGAGTCGCGCCGCCTCCCAGGAGGTCGGGCCGCCGAGCGTGTCGCCGTCGAGCCACGTCTCGGCGTCGAGCGACGCGATCGAGTCGACGTACGCCGAGTCGTGAACACGCTCGATCTGCGCGCGGCTCGCCCTGCGACCGTGGCGGGTCGCGCCGCCGAGCGCCTCGAGGAGAACCTCGAGCCGCTCGGGCCGCTCGGGATGATGATGATGGCCGGTCGCGTGCAGGTGGGCCATCGCGGGGTGCGAGATCAGCTCGATGCGGCCTCCTCGAGCCGGCCCGCGACGCGCCCGAGGCCGAGCGCTTCCGCCGCCGCCGCGCCCGCCTGCCAGTCCGGCTCCCGGTCGGGGAGCTTCGGCAACGGCGCAGACGGGTCGAGCGTCGCGACGTGGCGATACGTGCGCAGCGCGTCGGCCTCCGCGGAGAAGCGCCCCGCGGCGAGCAGCGCGTCGAGGCTGCCGTTGCCTGCAAGGAGCGAGGCGGCCGTCTTCGCGCCCACGCCGCGTGCGCCGGGGATCTTGTCCGACGGGTCTCCCCGCAGGGCGATGAAGTCCGGAACCTGCTCGGGCTCGACGCCGTAGCGCTCCCGCACCTCCGCGGGCCCGATGCGGGCGAGCTCGCTGACGCCGCGTACCGGCTGCAGGATCGTCACGTCCTCGGCGGCGAGCTGGAAGGCATCGCGATCGGAGGTGGCGACGAGCACCGTGCCGCCGCTCGCGCGCTCCGAGGCGACCGCCGCCGCGAGGAAGTCGTCGGCCTCGTACCCGGCCGCCTTGCCGCAGACGATGCCTGCGGCCTCCAGCAGCCCGGGTGCGAGGTCGAGCTGCTCGAGCAGCTCGGGGTCGAACACCCGCCCGGCCTGGTACCCGGGAAGCAGCTCGTGCCGATAGGTCGGCACGGTGAGGGTGTCCCAGCCGACGACGACGGCCCGCGGCCGTTCCGCCTGCCAGAGCCGGAGCACCATCGACATCAGCCCCGTGAGAAGGTTTCCCGGCCCGCCGTTCGCGCGGCGGATCGAGCGCGGCAGCGCGTGGAACGCGCGGTGGGCGAACGAGTCGCCGTCGATCACGAGCAGCGGGGCCCGTGGCCGGGGCGTGGCTGCAGCCTCGCCCCTCTTGGTGGGTGTCAAGAGGCCGCCTCCCTCGTTCCGCGCGCCACGGTCTCGAGCGCGGCGATCGCCTCGCGCAGCCGGTCGGTCGCGACTTGCGCCGCCTCGCCCTCGTCCATGCCGACGAGGTCGGCCGTCTCGATCGGCGGCCCGTAGGCGACGCCCAACGGTCCGAGGCGGCCAAGGCGCTCGGTGCCCGCGATCCCCGCAGGGACGAGCGGCACCTGCGCCGAGAGCGCGATGCGCGCGGCGCCCGTGTGCCAGCGGGCCTCGTATCGCTTTCGGATGCCTTTCGCCCGCCGCGTTCCCTCCGGGAACATCACCACTGCGTGCCCCTCCCGACAGAGCGCGACCGCGGTGTCGATTGCCTGCGTGTCGCGCCCGCCGCGGTCGACCGGGAAGCCGCCACCCGCGCGCACGATCCAGCCGAGCGGCGGCCAGAAGAGCTCCTTCTTTGCCATGAAACGCAGAAACCGGCGCGGGAAGAGCGGTATGCCGAGCGGCCAGGGATCGAAGTTCGACCAGTGGTTCGCGGCCAGGACGCAGCCGCCGCCCGGGACGTGCTCGCGGCCCGTCACCCGCAGGCGAAGGACGAGGCGGACGACCGGCCAGCTGAGCACGGCGACGAGGGAATACAGCCAGCTGGGCCTGGGCGGGCGCGCCATCGGCGCGCAGGATACGTTCGCTCCGTCGGGAAACGGCGGCGCACACGGTCGTTACGCTGTCGAGCCGAGATGCCAACCCGCCTCGTCATCGTCGAGTCTCCCGCCAAGGCGCGGACGATCGCCGGCTACCTCGGCGGCGAGTTCGTGGTCGAATCGAGCGTCGGCCACATCCGCGACCTCCCGAACCGCGCGTCGGACGTCCCGAAGGAGCAGCGCGAGCGCTACGGCAAACTCGGCGTCGACGTCGACCACGAGTTCGAGCCGTTCTACGTCGTGGACGCGGACAAGAAGCGCGTCGTCTCCGACCTGCGCCAGAAGCTCCGGGGGGCAGACGAGCTCCTGCTCGCGACGGACGAGGACCGCGAAGGCGAGGCGATCGCCTGGCACCTCCGCGAGGTACTGAAGCCGAAGGTTCCCGTCCGGCGAATGGTGTTCCACGAGATCACGCGCGACGCGATCCAGCGCGCGCTCGACCAGACGCGCGACATCGACGAGCGCCTCGTCGACGCTCAGGAGACGCGGCGGATCCTCGACCGACTCTACGGCTTCGAAGTCTCGCCCGTCCTCTGGAAGAAGGTCATGCCCCGCCTCTCGGCGGGCCGCGTGCAGTCGGTGGCCACCCGGCTCGTCGTCGAGCGCGAGCGCGAGCGGATGCGGTTCGTCGCGGCGAGCTACTGGGATGTCATCGGGACGTTCGAGCCGGGCTCGTTCGAGGCGCGACTCGTCGCGGTCGCCGGCAAACGGATTGCCCAGGGTCGGGACTTCCGCGAGGACGGCACCTCGGGGGACGACGTCCTCGTGCTCGACGAGGAGGCTGCCCGGTCGCTTGCGACGGGCCTCGAGGGCCGGCTGTTCTCCGTGCAGAAGGTCGACGAGAAGCCGTACACGCGCCGTCCGGCCGCGCCGTTCCGCACGTCGACGCTGCAGCAGGAGGCGAGTCGGAAGCTCCGGTTCTCGTCGCAGACGACGATGAGCCTCGCGCAGCGGCTGTACGAGAACGGCCACATCACGTACATGCGCACCGACTCGGTGACGCTCTCCGACGCGGCGCTGAAGGCGGCGCGGGCGCACGCAGCGCGCGAACACGGGCCGGAGACGGTGCCCGCCGAGCCGCGCCGGTACGAGCGGGCGGTCGCGAACGCGCAGGAGGCGCACGAGGCGATCCGCCCGGCCGGCGACGTCTTCCGCACGCCGGCGCAGCTCGCACGGGAGCTCAACCGCGACGAGCTGGCGCTCTACGACCTCATCTTCAAGCGGACGATCGCCTCGCAGATGAAGGACGCGGCCGGGCAGACGGTCTCCATCGAGCTCGGAGCGACGAGTGCCGACGACACCGCCGCGACGTTCCGGGCGAGCGGCACCGTGATCACGTTCCCGGGCTTCATGCTCGCCTACGCGTCCGGCCGCGACGAGCCGTCCGAAGACGAGGAGGAACGGCGGCTTCCGGCCGTCACCGTCGGCCAGGAGCTGTCTGCCTCGTCGCTCGAGCCCCAGGGCCACGAGACGAGCCCGCCGGCGCGCTACACCGAGGCAAGCCTCGTCAAGGCGCTCGAGGAGCGCGGCATCGGGCGCCCCTCGACGTACGCCTCGATCATGGGGACGATCCTCGACCGCGGCTACGTCTACAAGAAGGGCACGGCCCTCGTGCCGACATTCCTCGCGTTCGCGGTCACACAGCTCCTCGAGAGGCACTTCGACCGGCTGGTCGACTACGACTTCACCGCGCGGCTCGAGGACGACCTCGACAAGATCGCCTCGGGCGACGAGCATCGTGTCGCGTGGCTCCGGCGCTTCTATTTCGGCAACGGAGACCCCGGCCTGCGTTCCCTCGTCACGGATCACCTCGAGGGGATCGACGCCCGCGAGGTGAACTCGATCGAGATCCCGCGCTCCGACATCGTCGTGCGCGTGGGCCGCTACGGCCCATATCTCGAGCGCGGCGAGGAGCGGGCCAGCCTGCCGGAGGACATCGCACCGGACGAGCTGACGGTCGAGCGGGCGGAGGAGCTCCTCGCAACTCCGGCTGGTGCCGAGCGGTCGCTCGGGACGCACTCCGAGACCGGTCACGAGGTCGTCGCCCGCGTCGGGCGCTATGGGCCGTACGTGACGGAGGTGCTGCCCGAGGGCGACGAGACGAAGCCCCGCACCGCCTCGCTGTTCGCCTCGATGAGCCCGGAGACGGTGACCCTCGAGGACGCGGAGCGGCTCCTGACGCTGCCGAGGACGCTCCAGGGCTCGGACGGGGAGGAGATCCTCGTCTCGAACGGACGCTACGGGCCGTTCGTCAAGCGCGGCAGCGAGACGCGTTCGCTCGGCTCCGAGGAGCAGCTGCTGACGCTGACCGTCCCGGAGGCGGAGGCGATCCTCGCCGAACCGAAGCAGCGGCGTGGCCGCGGCGCTCCGAAGCCGCCTCTCAAGGAGCTCGGCCCCGATCCGGGGAGCGGCAAGCCGCTCGTCGTCAAGGACGGCCGCTTCGGACCGTACGTCACCGACGGTGAGACGAACGCAAGCCTGCGGCGCGGCGACGAGGTCGACGGGTTGACGCTCGAACGGGCGCTCGAGCTCCTCGCAGAACGACGCGCGAAGGGCCCCACGAAGCCGCGCCGGAGAAGTCGCTCGGGGTAGAAAACGTCACGAACGGCTAACCTCACGCGCCCGCGAGGCGTCGTAGCATGTCAGAAGTACGGTTGACCGCATTGGTGACAGTTGCGGCACCAGCTGAAATACGAAAGCCGGGAGCGACGTTCCGGGCTTGTGACACTGTTTGTCGTTCGGGTCACGTGGAAAGAACGGAGAAGCGCGCGTAGAGTCAGGGAGATTGTGCTCCGAGGATGCGAAAGGACTGACCACAGGCTTGACGCAGAACCAGCTCATCGAACTATTCGAAACCGACCAGCTGAAGTCGATCGTGGAGCGCTCCGAGGAGCGGGGGTGGGTCGATCCCGCGGAGCTCGAGGGCTTCGTCACCGAGCAGGAGCTCGCCGCCGAAGAGGTCGAGCAGGTCACGCGCGAGCTCGAGGCAATGGGCCTCGAGATCGGCGCGCCGATCGTCGAGAACGAAGAGGAGAAGGCAAAGGAGGCCGCCGAGGCGGCCGTCTGGGCGAGCGAGTCGCTCTCCGGCGCCGCCGACTCGCTGCAGCTCTTCCTCGCCGACGTCGGACGGCACAAGCTGCTGAACGCCGCGCAGGAGGTGCAGCTCGCGAAGCGCATCGAGCGCGGCGACCCGGTCGCCAAGCGCCACATGATCGAGTCGAACCTCCGGCTCGTCGTGTCGATCGCGAAGGGCTACCGCGGCCTCGGCGTGCCGTTCCTCGACCTGATCCAGGAGGGCACGCTCGGCCTCAACCGCGCGGTCGAGAAGTTCGACTGGCGCCGCGGGTTCAAGTTCTCGACGTACGCCACCTGGTGGATCCGCCAGTCGGTGCAGCGCGCCGTCGCGAATCACGCGCGGACGATCCGTGTGCCGGTGCACGTCGTCGAGCGTCAGCAGAAGCTCTCGCGCGCCGCGCGGCGACTCGAGGTCGAGCTCGGCCGTGACGCGACGAAGGAGGAGCTCGCGGAGGCCACGGGCCTGCCGCTCCAGCACGTCGAGGAGGCGATGGGCGCCGCCCACGCTTCGGTCTCCCTGAACCAGTCGGTGGGCGCCGACGACGAGGGCGAGCTCGGCGATCTCTTCGCCGACCGCGAGGCGGCCGACCCGTTCGACGAGGCCGAGGAGTCCCTCCGGCGGCAGGGCGTGCGACGCGCGCTCGACGCGCTGCCCGAGCGGGAGCGGCGGATCCTCGAGTTGCGCTTCGGATTCGAGGGCGAGCCGTGGACGCTCGAGGCGATCGGCCACGAGCTCGACCTGACCCGGGAGCGGGTGCGCCAGCTCGAGGGCCAGGCGCTCAGCAGGCTCGCGGCGCTTCGCGAGCTCGCGTCACTCGCCGCGTAGGCTTTCCGTCTCCGAACGGCGGCGCTCCGCTTCTGCGAGCGCCGCCTCGTCGTAGAGGTGGCACTCGACGGTCGTCGCGCCGGCCGCGAGCGGCCGTGGGACGACCGGGTCGAACCACTCGACGTCGAGGTGCTCTCCGTCGGCGGCGATCCGCTTCACACCGGTCCAGAAGCGCTCGTCCGGCGCGTCGCGGCGAACCTCCTCCAAGAGCGCCGCCATCTCCGCTGCGGTGCGACCCTGACCGGCCTTCAGCCGGATGCGCGTCGCAGGCTCGTCGAGCGCGGCGAGGTCGCCCATCAGGGCCTGCTCCGCCTCGTAGCGCTCCTGCGCCTGAAACGCCCAGCGGCGCTCGAGCAGCTCGCGCAGGTCGCGGGTCTCCCACCCGCACACTTCGAATGCCGCTGCGCAGCGGGGATGGAAGTGGCATCCGAGCGGCGGGCGGGCAGCGTCGGGCACTTCGCCCGGAGGAAGATCGCGAGGAACCGTCCGGCGCGGGTCGGGATCGGGGATCGCGCGGAGCAGCGCCTTCGTGTACGGATGCCTCGGCTCGGCGTAGATCGCCTCCGACGGACCGATCTCGACGATCCGGCCGAGATAGAGGATCGCGATCCGGTCGCAGAAGAACTTCGCCGTCGCAAGGTCGTGCGTGATGTAGAGAAACGCGAGGTTGAGCTCGCGCTTGAGGTACATCATCAGCTCGAGGATCTTGGCGCGGACGCTCATGTCGAGCATCGAGACGGGCTCGTCCGCCACGAGCAGCGACGGGTTGAGGATGATCGCCCGGGCGATGACCACGCGCTGCTTCTGTCCGCCCGAAAGGTCGGAGGGGTACTTGTCGAGGAACTGCTCGGGAGGATCGAGCCCGACGGTCGAGAGCGCCTCGGCGACGCGCGATTGGCGCTCGGCCCGCGAGCCGATGCCGTGGATCTGGAGCGGGTGCTCCACGAGCTGGGCGATCGTCATCGCGGGGTTCAGCGAGGCGTGCGGGTCCTGGAAGACGATCTGCATCTCGCGCCGCAGCCCGCGCAGCTCACGCTCCGACATCCGGGTGATCTCGCGCCCGTCGAACTCGATGCTGCCCTCGGTCGCCGGGACGAGCCCGAGAATCGTGCGGCCGAGGGTCGTCTTGCCGCTCCCCGACTCCCCGACGAGGCCCAGCACCTCTCCTCGACGCAGCTCGATCGACACGTCGTCGACCGCCTTGACGGAGCCGGCCTCGCGACCGAGGAGCCGCTGCCCGAAGCTGCCGCGAAGCGAGTAGTACGTCTTCAGCCCGCGCACCGAGACGAGCGGGCGGCCGTTGGTGACGGCCTCAGGCTTCGTCTGCAACCGCGATCTCCTCGCGCTCGAGCGGCTCGGTGCCGCCGTCGGGGATCAGCTCCTCCGGCCCGTGCAGCCAGCAGAGGACGCGGCGACCGTCGGCGATGCGTTGTTCGATCGGGTTCCGTTCGGCACAGACGACCATCGCGCTCGGGCAGCGCGGATGGAACCTGCAGGCCCTGGGCGGATCGATCAGGTTCGGCGGCGAGCCCGGGATCGAATGGAGCTCCTCCGTCTCCAGCGAGATGGTCGAGCGCAGCAGTTCGCGCGTGTACGGGTGGGCCGGGTCGGCGAACACGTCTCTCGCATTTCCTTCCTCCGCGATCTGGCCGGCGTACATCACGGCCACGCGGTCGCACGCCTCGGCCACGATCCCGAGGTTGTGCGTTATCAGGAGCAGCGCCGTGCCGAAACTCTGGCGTAGGTCGGAGAGGATGCCGAGGATCTGCGCCTCGACGATCACGTCGAGGGACGTCGTCGGCTCGTCGGCGATGAGCAGCTTGGGCCGGAGCACGAGCGCCAGCGCGATCATGATCCGCTGGC
>Ga0157285_10000020_pt1 | contig 14686 bp, 15 predicted proteins | sample NitcycUS074202C1_FD_108400 | JGI IMG/M metagenome (GOLD analysis project Ga0157285, IMG submission 108400) | Soil microbial communities from Arlington Agricultural Research Station in Wisconsin, USA - Nitrogen cycling UWRJ-S074-202C-1 | ecosystem: Environmental > Terrestrial > Soil >... | reverse complement strand
TCCAGACCTATCAATCTATTGAGGATATTATTATCAAAGAAGAGGGAAATCGTCTGCTTAACTATTGCAATGTTTTTTAGCGAATGATCCTCTTCATGTTAATTCTTTCATTATCCATAACCTGATGAGACAAATTAACACTATAATGGAAATTTGTATAGGGATTTAGGAAAATTATGCGAAGTAGGTTACATTAAGGCGTTTATGCTGTTCATAATAAAAATAGCCAGATCTAAAAAGTAATGCCGAACTACCGACGACTGAACCCAGCAAATAGATTAAGCCTGTGGACCAAAACTTGTCAGCGCCCTTTTGTAACATTGCCATTAAAATCTGTTACTGCATCAATCATTCGATTATAGATCCTAAGGCTCTGGCTGCATCTAATATTTATTGCCAGTTGATTATTGATGCCTACAGCTCTAATTGCATTGTCAGATTGTCTTGCAAATTGCTCAGAGTATGGTAAAGACGCTGGTGCAATATTGAAGCTAGCTATAAATTGTTTTTTGAGCTGAAACTGCATTCTGGATTATGTTCTTGGTTGTTTGGATATAATCTAGTTGGAACTGATTGTGTAATTTTGTGGTTGAACCTTTGCCGTCTCATCTACTGCCCTGACTAAGTTTTCCCTTGCTACAGCACATAGATAACGTACATTAGTTGTTGTTGTAGTTGATGTCGTTGTAGTATCATCTTTGGTTGTTTATCCACTATTTTTAGTATCAGTAATAATAATTAATACTGTAATACAAACATTGGTAAACAATGGTATTTATTACCAATAAAGGCCAAAGATGCCTTTTATCAGTTATATGTGTTCATATGATCACCTATTTGACCGGTTATGCAATCTTTATCACCTGTTTTGCATATTCAGTATTTGTCACTAAATAATCAGTGTTTTTTATCTAGCAAATTATTATTCATTAAAATCAATTGTTGCAATAGCAATATAATAACATGAAGAAATTTAATCCAATGAACTTGATTGTGCTTGCTATAGAAATGTTGTGTCTTTACGGTATTTGGATTAATACTCCTGCTCCTGCTGCTACTGGCTATGGACAATTACTATTAGATAAACCAACAACATCTTCTCTTTCTTTAGATGATAATAATAATAATGGAACACCCAGCGTTATAAAAAAACTGATGGACAGACAACTAAAAGTTGCAGCATCACATAATGATACAAATCAAAATGATAATAACAGTAAATTAACACTAAAAGACCATGATTTAAAGGACGAGAACAATAAATCTCCTAAAACCACTGGTCCTTTCTCTTTACCATTTCTTAGTTAGAACTTGTTTTTGAGCACTATTAAACAATGTTCTCATAAGCATTTGTACTATGGGAATGGCTTATTCTAATTATATGATGAGTTAATAACCTGAAGTAATTCTTGGATATATCCTAGCTTGCAGTTGTATATTGACTCTAGTTTTTAATAAAATTAACCTTAACCAATTATTAGTTCATATAAGATAATTTCTAAAGATATATGATAAGAAATGAGAAGTATAATATATAAAACAATCTATACGACTGAACATACATTCAGTTTTTATCTTATCTGTTCTATCTTATTGTAAATACAGATATCATATGAAAAATCGAAGTAAGACGGATATAATAGCATCTATCTTGGAAGTCATTAAGCAAGGAGGATCTAAAAGAGGCAAAATTATGTATGGAGCCTACCTATCTTATACTCAATTAAATGAATACTTATCGCTTTTGCTTGAAATGGAATTAATAGAAAATCAAGGAAATAAAAATGGTTTCTCTTCTCCTTCATTTAACATAACAGATAAAGGAAGGCATTACTTGAACATACATAACCAGATCAAAGAAATGATTACTATAGTTGAAAGTAACTAAGAGTGTTTAAATCCTATAATAATAATAAATGTTAGAAAAAGATTAGCTTTTTTGGTTAAAATAATCAATAAAAACTCAACGAATTATTTAAGGATTAATAATTATTATAATAGACAAACACCATATAAGATCATAAGCCATTAGATTGATAATCTATATAGGCAAATTATTATTGTGCCTACATTAACACTAATGAAAATGTTAGATGGAGAGGAAATTAAGCATACACAACATATAGCGTATTTCCTAGTAATGGATTATATAAGAATTCAAATATTATAATAGATATTGATAACTTCCTAAAAGAAACAGGCGATAAAAGCTTTAGGCTCATTCATTAATGGATCAGTAGGCAAATTAACCAACACAATTGTCCCTACCTCTTTGATAACAAAATAAAATCAGATTTTGCTACAGCTGGCTTTAAATTTCTATCAGATTACAGCTTTAAGTGGTACCGAAAGGCATAGCCACTACTATTCTCATTTATTTATCAATACGTAGATTCAAGACGCATTTACCAAACTTGAGCCAATGATTGGCTCATTGCCATACACTTAGATATAGGTTAATTACTCCATAACATGAAGAGAGCAAACAATAACGGTCATATTAACACGACAACGATGAATAAAGGGCAGAATAAATCAACTTTAAGTCCCTTTAATCTTATTACCTAAATTCCACTACTATTATCTGATTTTTTAATTTCTAAGGTAACTTTATCACCAACTTTTATGTTCATATCCTCATACTCTTTCATACTCATCTTAAAAGTGGGCGAATCAGTGATGGTACCGCCACCACCGCCAATCATTTTAGAAATATTTCCCATAGCCTTAGGTAAATTCTTCATCAGATCCTCTGGAGACGTGAATGCCATGACATTGGGACCAAATGGATTTTGCTGCTTTTCTCCTCCTTGTTTGTAGTCATTGGGATCACTAAATGTAATATACACATAAGGGCTACCGTCTTGCGATGCCTCAATTCTTGAAACTATAGAGTCTTTTTTCATTACTATCAATCTATTATAACAGATGAACTTATTTAAATTGCATTATGCAATATAAACAATAGGTGGATTATAAGGCTTAAAAAGGTGGCTTCTGTAAATGAGACGATACTGCCTAATATTTCGTGGTTTTAGATGTTAAACTACATGCTCGAAATTCATTAATTTTACTAACCGCCAAGTATAGGCAAGGGATTTCAGTTAGATTGAGGCAAACGGGTGGAATGTGAATCAATCTGACTGCAAAGTTCAATCCAATGGAAAGAATAGCTTTGGTTGTTAGTAATTTAGTTAGCGAATTAAAAATAAATTAAAAGTAATTTTCCTTTAATTTATTCAGTCAGTAACAGAACTTTATAATTTAAAATAGCAAGGATCCATCTGTGAATTTTTAGAAATAAGTTGTCGGTAAGAGGAGAAAACGTATCTACATATGTAACATGCACAAACTATTCATTGAGTAATCCCGCCATTTTCTTTGCTTGATACGTAATTATCATATCTGCACCTGCTCTTTTGATAGATGTTAGGAATTCTGTCATTACAGCATATTCATCAATCCACCCCTCCATAGCGGCTGCCTTTATAAGCGCGTACTCTCCTGAAACACTATATGCAGAAATTGGCAAGTTAGTATTCTTTTTTGCCTGATAAATCAGATCTAGGTATGCAATAGCAGGTTTGATCATGATGATGTCCACACCTTCATTGATATCCATTTCTATTTCTCGCATTGCTTCTCTAGCATTGGTAAATGGCAGTTGATACGTCCTTCTGTCACCAAATTCAGGAATAGAATGCGCGGCATCTCTAAAGGGTGCGTATAATGAAGATGCATGTTTTGCAGAATATCCATTTATTGCAATATCATTAAATCCAGCCTCATCTAAACCTTCACGGATAGCTTTTATTTGCCCATCCATCATAGCTGATGGAGCAACAATATCTGCACCCGCTCTTGCGTGGCTAACAGCAACTTTTGCTAATGTGTTAACGCTAATATCATTATCTACTTTTTTATCCATTACAATTCCACAATGACCATGTGAAGTATATTGACATAGACAAACATCTGTAATAATGGCAATTTTATCTCCGAAGTGATTGCGTATTAATTTAATTGATTGTTGCACGATTCCATTATCATTAAATGCAGAAGTTGCTTTTACATCCTTAAAAGATGGGACGCCAAATAGAATAATTGCCCCAATACCAAGGTCAGAAAGCTCCTGTACCTCTTCAATAGTTTTAGAAAGTGGTATTCTTTGAATTGCAGGCATTGATTCAATAGGTTCAGGCTTTTTGATTCCTTCTTGAATAAATAGCGGGCAAATTAAATCTTTAACCGAAAGATGAATTTCCTGCAGAAGGTCACGTATTGCATTATTTCGTCTTAAGCGCCTTAATCTCACAGTTGGAAAGGCCGGGGTATTATGTCTTCGACTAGTGTTTGTCTTCATATTTGAACAACTTGGCTACCATCTTCATTAGCTCTTCTTCATTTCCATTACACACTTCTATTTCCTTTCTAAGGTTATTCATTGGAGTAGAAAGAATTGCTTCCACAATAGCATGTGAAAGTTGTTCGATTGTTTTAGACTCTTCAGGTCCTATTTTCTTTCCGAGCATAGAAAGTGCCTTCTTCAATTCACGATCTCTAATAATATCTACACTCTTGAACACGGAAACCACTATTGGCTCGGCCTTCTTTCTCTTAAGGATAGTATCTACTGATTTGATTTCATCATCAATTATTTTCTCTGCTGATTGGATCTCACTCTTGCGAGCTCGTATGTTCTTTTCTACAATCTCTGCAATCTGATCCATATTTATCAATTTGACTTTCTTTATTATTGCAACCTTTTCTTCTACCGTTCTAGGATTTGAAAGGTCAAAGATCATCATCCCTTCCTCTCTACTAGCCATAGCTTTTTCAATTCGATCATATGTAACCAGACAATATGGTGCAGTAGTGGAAACAAAAATTAAATCAACATGGCCGAAATTTTCAACTGCATTTTCAAATGGAATCGGCTTACCTGCCACTGTATCTGCAAATGATCTAGCTCTTTCAAATGTCCTGCTTGTAATCATAAAATTGACATTACGTTGTTTCAATGATTTTGCAATAAGGCTCGCACCTTCGCCAGAACCAATGAGCATAACACGCATATTTTTCAAATTGTCAAAGTATTCTTCTGCCAAATTTACTGCTATTGATCCAATTGAGACGCTGCCTTTGTTCAGAGCCGTACTTGTTCTAATCCTGCTTCCAACTTTAAGTGCTTTATCAAATATTACTGAAAGGTTAGGACCCACATAACCATTTTTACGAGAGAATTCAAATGCCCGTTTTATCTGTCCCAGTACTTGATCTTCGCCAATGACTAATGAATCTAATCCTGATGCTAGTTTTAACAGATGCAGTACGACATCTTTACCTTTATCAATCTCAATAATATTTGCGAACTCTTTATTGGATATTCCTACTATAGAGCCCCATTCTTCGAGTAATTTTCGTTCATCTAAATTCTCACTGGCCGCAAAAACTTCAACCCTATTGCATGTCTGTATGATTATACACTCTTTCAAGCCTGTTTTTTCTAAAAATGCCTTGTATGATCTATCAAGATCTTTGAAAGTGAATCTCTCAAGAAGATGAATTGGGGCATTTCTGTAGGTTACCCTGGCATTAATTACCTGTAAAGACTGTGCAACGATAGACATTGTCATTTATCGTCTCTCTTCTTCCATTTATGCAAGAGTTCGAGTGTTACGGTTTTAGCATCGTCAACCCTATCTTCCTTGATAAGATTCTGTATGTCCTCATTATGTATTAAGGAATATAAAAATTCTTTTCTTTCCTCTACTGTTTTTATTGATGGTTTTGCAGCAGTACGTGCAAATTCCTGCAACTTTGTATTTTCAATGTCTGATTTTTTGATAATTCTACGCAATATTCTCTCTGCCTTAATCCTTATTTTGCGAGCCATAATTGGACTCCTGCCTGAAGTAGAAATTGCAACCTGCACAATCCCCTCGATATTAATAATTGAGGCATAAGAGAAGTCACTAAAAGGGGGATCATCTGTCGCATATACAAATGAACCCATGGAACGTCCTTTTTCTACAATCTTACGATTTAGCATTTTATCGTCAGTAGCAGCCAAAACCAAAAAGGAATTTTTGTAATTATCAAGTATGCTTGCATCTTTTATCTTTGTTTTTATGATTTCAATTTGTCCTTGCTTTCCTAAATCTATAAGATAACGATTCAAACGATTGCTTATAAGGGTAATTTTACAATTCTGACCTAATAGGCCATGGACCTTTCTAACACCTTCTGTTCCACCACCAATAACCACTACGTCTTTACCCTCAAGATTTAGGTCAACTATCATTCATAACACCAGGTATTCAGTCAAGGAACAAGGCTTATTTTCTTTATTTAATTGTTGCATCTTGAAAGAGAATAATTGTTAAACTAATATTTTTATGGAACAATTTATCAGACTGCTTATGGATAATAGAAAAGTGGATATTAAGAATTATTGAACAAAGATTATAAAAAATTCATGAATTTATAATCTATGATTTTTGATCTTAACTATCGATGATACTTGTGATGAGAACAGGTCTGAATAATATGATGGTTGAATTATGCTATTGAACAAAGATTATAATTGGTTTATCTTTAAGATTGCAAGATGTATTTAGTCTTCAATTGAATACAAACAGATTCTATTTTAATTATGCATGATTCAACAATTTTGGATAGGACATCAATAATTGAGTCAAGACTAATTAGTAGCCAGATTAGTTGGATTAATGAACATTGGAAGAAGATAATGACCGTAGTAGAGCTTTAGATATAGATAGTATCGAGGAAATTGGATTAGCCACAAAAGACCGTTTAGAGGAATCTGGATTCAAATCAATTAAAGATTTGGTAGTAAGGGGACCCGTGGCGATTTCAGAAACTACCGGCATGGAAATGGATAAGGCTGTATATCTTTGCAACAAGGCGAGAGTTCGGCTCGAAGAGCTAGGAATTATTGATAAAAGCTTTATTACGGCTACTAAGCTTTATGACAAAAGAAAGAAAGAAGAACGGATTTCCACAGGATCAAAAAACTTGGATGATCTTTTTGATGGAGGCATAGAGACAAGGGCAGTCACAGAAATCTACGGTGAGTATGGAACAGGTAAGACTCAGCTCTGTCATACTTTATGCATAATGGTTCAACAAAAGAAGTCCAAATATGAAATAACCAATAAGGCGCTTTATATCGATACCGAAAATACATTTAGACCTGAAAGAATAGTCTCAATTGCCTTGGCGAGAAATCTGGATCCGGACGCAGCACTTGAAAACATTATAGTCTCAAAAGTATACAATAGCGCTCATCAAGAATTAATTATTGAAGAAATTGGACCTATTATTGACGCCAATAACGTGAAATTACTGATAGTCGATTCTGCTGTAGCTCTCTACAGATCTGAATATCTTGGAAGAGCTACACTATCCGAAAGACAACAACGACTCAATAAATTTATGCACATGTTAGTAAGAATTGCTGAAACTTATGCTGTTGCAGTTTTGGCAACTAATCAAATTCAATCATCTCCTGATGCAATATTTGGTGACGCATTTAAGCCAACTGGCGGTCACGTTGTGGCCCATACCAGCACATATAGGGTATATCTCAAACGTTCGGGCAAGAACCGAATTGCAAGAATGGTTGACAGCCCGTGCCACCCTGAAAGGGAAGTACTCTTTATGTTATCAGAGCAAGGGGTTGGGGACCCATATGAACCAAGTACTTGATCGATTAGATAATATTAAATTAAGCCAATAAGCAATGGTTCGTCATGCCACAATCACATGGTACCAGAAGAAAGACTCGTTCTATTATGACAAAAGATAATGTCGCGAGGAGCTTATCATACCTGCTTATAGATTACAAAATTGGTGACAAGGTTATCGTGGATGTAGATCCAAGAGAACATAATACAACTCCCCACAGAAGATTTCAAGGCAAAGTAGGAGTTATTAAAGAGGTAGGACGAAGGACCTTAAAGGTTGTAATAATGGTTGGTGAAAAGCAAAAGATTTTGCAAACTAGGCTTAACCATATCAAGCCGTTAATTAGAGAGAAGGTTAATGCAAAGTGACAGACATCATCAAGAAAGAAGTCATTACACTACCAGAGGTAAAGGAAATATTAGAACGAGTCAAGCCAGATGACATGGATCAGATCCAGAGATGGACATATGACTACGTCGGAAAATTTGCAAAGACGAATTCGAAGATGGCTCAAAAAATGGTAAAACAGTTAGTTGAGCAGTGCGAATTAAAAGAAGAAGAAGCTGTTGAGGTTGTAAATATAATGCCCACATCTTTGGAAGAATTGAGAGCATTTACATTTGGATGGAAAAAACTTATTCTTACCGATAATCTCGAAAAAATGTTAAATATACTTCAAATGAACGCTGAAAGTTAAATAAAAAGCTAGTCAATATATTATGCAGGAAGAATTAGCATTGCCATCATCGCCGCAACATTACCACAATGGTAGAAGTAACGAGTCAAGTTCCGGGCTAGAACAATCTCCGAGAAAATATGAGGAATACGCTTATGTTCTAGATTTCCTACAAAGAGGAAAATCAACTACAGTAAGAGGAAGAGAAGGCATTATCATTCAGGCTATTGGTGAAGAACGTCTAACCTTATTAGAGTTGCTTGGCATTCAAAATATGAATTTTGAAGTAGGAGAGCGAGTATATATTGGAAGAGATGGCCGCGATAAAGTAACCAGCGTTCTTGGCAGACTTGAATACGATGACATATCTCAGCCTGCAAAAAATGAACTCACAAACATCGTAGAGAAAATAGTGATTAGAAATGAGAAACGATTTATCTCTTATGTCAATGTGGCACAGCCCATCACACCAAGAATCCATGCTCTCGAATTGATTCCAGGCATAGGAAAAACATATATGATGACTATAATCAAGGAGCGGGATAAGAAAAAGTTTGATTCGTTTATAGACATTCAGAATAGAGTGGGATTACGAGATCCTGCGAAACTGTTTGCAAAAAGGATCATCGATGAAATATCTGGCGAAGTTAGAATGAACCTCTTTGTCAGGAAATGAAATGGTCAAAGAGAAGATCTCTTGGCCAGCATATGCTTATAGATATTAAAATTCTTGAAAAAGTTATTGAAGCATCTCAAATTAATAAAAATGAAATCGTTTGTGAAGGGGGCACAGGAAATGGGATTTTAACGTATGAACTTTGCAAATATGCCAAATCAGTAATTTCATTTGAAATCGACAAGGCGTTATTCGCAAAAGCAAGGGCGAGAAAACAAGTTTCTAATTTATCAAACTTGCAATTATTAAATGTGGACCTTTTTAAAGTACTCAACCTTAAATTTGATCTCTTTATATCAAATCTTCCTTATTCTAAAAGTAAAGATGCTTTTCATTGGTTACCTTCGCAAAAATTCGATAGAGCTATACTTATGATACAAAGAGAATTCGCTGATAAACTTCAAGCTAAACCGGGAGAAAAAAATTATCGTGCAATCTCGGTTCTAACTCAACATTGTTTCATTTTACAGAAGTTATTTAGCGTAAATAAAGATGCATTTGATCCTGAGCCTTCTGTCGAATCTGTAGTTATAAAGTTAATTCCACGATATCAGAGATTAACTCGGAGAACTATCAGAAATTTGAACTATGTATTTTCTCAAAGAAATAAGAAAGCATCATCAGTGGCAAAGAAATTTGGTATTAAATTTGACTTTGGTGACACAAGAATAGATGAGTTAAGTTCAGGAGAGTTAGTAAAATTAGTGAATTTAATAGAAATTGAAAATTCGTTATAGTCGATTACATACATTTTTAACAGTTGATAGAAAGATTATCATCTTTTAAATTGTGTATATAATAAATCTTAATATTAACAAATAAGATGGTCAATAACTCATGATATGAAAATTATTGATTTAACTATAAGATGTGCACTATGGTGTTTGGAGATAAATCAGAAAAAGAACGGAAAAGCATGCCTTGAAAAGTAAGTTTGCCATTGTAACTATACATGATGTCATCCCTGTATACCCGAATAGGATCTCTAGCTGAGAGCTTGAAGAGCTCAAGATATATTATAATTTTGCTTTTATACCATGTCATTATAAGAAGAAAGAAATAACATCAGAAAAAATCCGGAACTAATAAGGAAAGTTTTGATATATTACATGGTATATGGAGGAAACAAATAATGATATTTAAGGAAAAGGTGGAGTCAAACAGGTTACAATAGGAAGGTCGCGGGCCTAATCAGATGATAAGAATAGCCACAATCTAAAAATTAACTTACATCAGCTCAGCCCATCGTTATAATGGTAAATAATATAGCATATGTAAACTATTAACAGTAACTCTCACCAAAAAATCATCTACAAACTATAGATTACGGAAAATAGAAGACAATGATATTGACAGAGAAGGGACATTGAGTAATTAGAGGATCTAATTCAGGTAGAATTCTACAAACTGAAGCTCACGAGTTTTTAACATTCAAGCCAGTACAGCTACTATGAGTCGAACGCCATCATTTATGCGAGAGTTCCAATCATTTACCCCAAATTCTAACAACTGTCAATGGCTAATAATCTTGCAGAAACTATATCTTACTAACTATCTTAAATACAACTCAATAGACATTGTATCTGCCATCTGATGATAGTTTTCTTTTAAGAGACTCTGTTAAAGAATACAAAGGCAAATCAGCTTTAGAAATTGGAGTCGGGTCCGGAATTGTTCTAAAAACTCTTTACGAAAATTTTAAAATTGTTGCTGGAACTGACATTACTTTCGAATCACTAAGATATTGCAAAGATAATCTGCCTAACAATGTTATGCTTGTTTGTTGTGATGCAGCCTCTGTTTTTCGCTATAGATTTGACTTGATTATTACCAATCCCCCTTACTTACCAGATGAAGAATACAAAAAGCGATTTCACGAATCTGCAATACATGGGGGTCATACTGGTATAGAAACAACGTTACGTTTCATAAAATCTGCTGTTTCAGTTTTGAGTCAAAATGGTAAAATGTTAATAATAATTTCAACCTTATCAGATGTTTCGAAAATAGATGAATTGATAATAGAAATGAAATTAAAGAGAAGGACAATAAGGGAAAAGAAGTTATTCTTTGAAACTCTCACGGTAGTCGAGATAAGTTTTAAATGATTGAGCTTACTTTTTCAATAATTCTTCAGCTTTTGTTGCTATTCGATCCGCCATTTGAGAGTAGTATTATCATCTAGATCGTATGTACAATACTTGTTTTCGCTGATAACATCTTCTGTAGCTTTAAATATTGCATTAGAAGGTTCAAGGTGATCCTACAAGGGATTCAGCCACTCATAAGTTCGATAAAATGGTCGCAACAAGATTTACCTTATCCTTACCAGCGTAGTTTGAGCATTACCATGTGCTGGTTCAAACATAGTATAGGATCCCCCATGATTGCCGAGTATATATCCTCTACAGACCTACCATGTCCTGATGTGCATTCTGAAACTATATACATGAATAAATTCGTGCTAAACAAGATACTGTTAACAATCTGTTATTTCATAGTGTCAGTATAATATTCTCAACTTCGATATCTTTGGACTCATTGTGTATCTTCTCTAGGATGGCTAAGAATATTCAATCAGTTTCTTAAGATATTTCTTTTTGTAATTGCAAAAAATTAAGGCCAATATCTTTTGAGGCTTGTATCCCTTTTCAATAACTTCCACATTCTTTTTTAGTTATATTACGAATTGCAATAGATGAGTCGTCGCTGATTTAAATTCAATTCTGGAGTAAAGGCCTTCAGTTGCTCCACGTACACAGAAAGTTAACTGTTTTTCAGATTTCTAAGTATTGGCATATAATTCAAACTTTTCTCATACTTACTGCAACACTGCATGAAGCATTTGGAACTGGAATAGTAGTTGCCACTATAAAACAGCACAGAATTTGCCCCTTTTGTTACCATTCAACTCCTGCGCAGCATGCAATCAATTCAATCTTAGCATTACATACTATCAAAATTTGATGTGCTTTCACAAGATCTGGTCGAGTCGCATCTCCTCGAATAATTGCAGCAGTTTTCCTTGCCAAAATGTCAAATCAAGAGCAAAAAACCTATTTATGTCTATTTGGAGGTTAAATCTAATCTTGCAACCATGTTGTTTGTGAAAGGAGGTATTTTCGATGAATTTTCTACTTTTGTAAATTCCCCTTTTTCAGAGAAGTATGAATATTGAATATAGTACTTTCCAAGTGTTAAGATTTGCCTTTCTGAACTACCTGATGAATTATCTATTACGGTTATTGTCCTATTGTCATAAGAATATATTTTCATAAAATCTTCCATAGTAAGCCGAATTGGTCTTACATACTGGATGTGAAACACATTGCCAATTCTATCAGTATGAATTACACGCAGACACTCTCCGCCGTTTTTTGGCTGCTTTCCAATATCGCTAGGTAGCAGTTTTGGATGTTTGTCCACAGTAATCTCGATTCTAGGATAGATGTTGAATGAATCAGCGCTGTCAGGCTTTAGACATGTTCCAAGTATGGAAGGAGGGGGAACAAAATGCATTATAACTAAACCAATAAGTGTAGAAACACCTGCAGCAATTGGAGGTAATAGAATTTGCTTCTTTCCAAGTTTTTTCCTTGGCTTATCTTCCTTCACTTTACGTTTTGGCATTAAAACTGTCCGCATTTTAACACAAACTGCAGGTGTTATTATTGCTTTTCCAATGTAATATATTAACTAGTGTGAGACCTCTGTGTATCCAAGTCTATACAATAATGTCATTGAGATATTTATAGGCCGTCTTTGCTGCATATGCTGGATTATATTGATAGGGGTACAGTTCAACCGTTACAAATCCTTTATATCCGATTTTATCTATTGCTTTGAAGACTGACCGAAAGTCAATGGCTCCTTGTCCGGGTATTAGATGATTATGTATCCTATTGTCAGCAATATCAGCAAGATGAAAATGCTCAATATAATCTGATAACTCATAAATCAGCTTTACAGGATCTTCTCCTACGCAATAAAAATGTCCGATATCGAAGTTGAGTTTGATAGAATCAGAATGTACATTTTTGATAAAGTTCAGAAACTGTCTGGAATTTTCTAACAGGAGGTTAGGCTCGGGTTCTACAAGAAGCTTTACTCCCTCTTCTTCTGCGATCATCGCTGCTCTATCTAGCCCGTCAATAAATAGTTTTTCAAGTTTTCCTATGTATTTACTGTTATTTCTATCAACAGGTCCACCAGGTTGAGTTGAAAGGTTCTTGGCGCCAATCTTTCTTGCTAGTTGTATGCAGTTAATCGTATGTTGAATACGTAATTCTCTTAGATATCCGTCATTTTCTATCCAAGATGGATGATAAACGTCTGTAATAGCATAGAGTGTAAATGCATTAAGGTTCGAAATTTGAATATTGCATTTTGATATAAGTTCTCTAACTTGTTGAATTTTTCTTCCTGTAAAATTAGGCGGATAGGCATGTGGAATATCGCAGAGTATTTCTATTGCATCATAACCTATATCTGCAATTGCTTTGATTGATTCTACTAAGGAAAATTTTTTGAATGCATTAGTACTAAAGGCGAGTTTCATAGTGCTTTGCTTTATGCCATATGCCCTATTATTATTTTTAAACTGATGAAAGCAGCATAATCCTTTTTACATTTGTCGAATAAACTAATTTCACCTAATTGTTTTCGCCTCCAAAAAAGATGCATGCTGCTGTGTTTTATAGTCCGAATAATATAGCCATAGAAGAGATACCATTTTCAAAGCCTGATGAAAAAGATGTCGTATTAAGAGTAAAAGCATGTGCAATATGTGGATATGATGCAAGAGTATTTAGAAATGGACATCAAAAAGTTACACCTCCTATAATATTAGGACATGAACTTTGTGGCGAAAGCTTGGAAACGACAACTATGGCTAATGGAAAAGTGATAAAAGATGGTACAAGATTAGCCGTTTCACCCATAATACCTTGCTTAATGTGTGAATATTGCAATAACAAACAATACAATCTCTGTATAAATCTGAGGGAAATAGGATCAACCATTGATGGAGGGTTTGCAGAATACATTAAAATACCAGAACAAATTCTCCGCATAGGCGGCCTAATCCCAATATCAGATAGTCTAAGTAACGAGGAAGCAGCTTTGCTTGAACCATTAGCTTGCTGTCTAAATGGTTTTTTTCATATCGGTGCAGTTACAAAAGAAAACTCAGTTGTTATAATAGGAGATGGGCCGATAGGATTGCTTCATGTCCAGTTATCAAAAAAATTGTATGGTGCGAAAACTATTCTGATTGGCAAAATCCCTGCAAGAATACAAAAAGCAAAATCAATAGGAGCAGATTGCACGGTAATTGTAAGCGATAATAACGAGACAATATATAAGATTTTAGACTTTACACATGGAATTGGTGCTAATATAGTTATAATTGCTACAAGTAACCCTGCAGCTTTAAGCTTAGCAATAAAAATCGCAAGTAAGAATTCAAAAATTAATATATTTGCAGGCATGCCAAATGGCAAAAGTATTCCGTTAGATCCCAATTGGCTTCATTATAATCAAATTTCCATTACTGGTAGCTTTAGCTCTACACCCATTATGCTTCAAGAGGCTGCTAAACTTGCAGAAAATAAGGAAGTCGATCT
>Ga0157285_10000019_pt1 | contig 14715 bp, 17 predicted proteins | sample NitcycUS074202C1_FD_108400 | JGI IMG/M metagenome (GOLD analysis project Ga0157285, IMG submission 108400) | Soil microbial communities from Arlington Agricultural Research Station in Wisconsin, USA - Nitrogen cycling UWRJ-S074-202C-1 | ecosystem: Environmental > Terrestrial > Soil >... | reverse complement strand
ATTATGTTAGAGTTTGACGTTTTCAACGAGTATTCTAGTCGTGTTAAACTACTATAATGAGTAGTATAAGGATTTGCTCAGCTTTAAATGAGATGTAGTTAATGATATATATAAATTAATAAGACAAAAGGGGAAGTAACTCTGTAATAAATATCGAATCTAAAACAGTGGTGTGATCTAGATGAAATTATCTATACTTCACAGACAGATGAAGAATACAAACAATATGCAGGTTTGGATTATAAAAAAGAAATAGTAGAACAGCTTGCAGAAATGAAAATAATTAACTCAAAGATCTTTATTGATTTTTTTTCTCACCCTAGAGCTGTTCTTCTTGGAGCAATAGAAGATATTGCATATTCTAAAACCAAGAAGCTTGAACTAGAATTGCATAATATGAGAAACGAAAAAGTGTCATCATCAAGATACAAGTTTAATAGTTCTCCGGTCAACTGGAGCACTTGGCGTCAGTTCAATAGTCATGAGAAAGAACCTACAAAGCGTAAGGAGCTATTTGATGAATTTATAGTAAAAACAAAAGACATAGCACCGATCATTGAAAAGAGATTCTCGTCAATAAGGCAAATCTACGAAAAACTCATCAGTACAATCTCGTGTTATGCTAAATATTGAACAATTTGAAATTGGTAGTCGCTACGTTACGTATAGAGACAAGTATATTGAATCGACTAAAAATAAGAATTTTCATAGCACAGGTGAAGATCCTGAAGGACTAGATTTTACTACTTCTAATATGAAGAGAAACTACCAGAAGCTTCTAACTAAATTTGAGAAACAAAAATAAACGACTACTATATTTTTTAATATATATTGGAATAAGCGTTACCTAACCAATAGAATTGGATAATTATAATAAAGTGAGCATTTTATGTGCAAAGGTGGTTGAGGTCTTTTCTTGACATGCATTACTGAAGAGTAAATAACTGTATGTAATAGTTAATCTAAAATTATTAACCAAATTAGTATATCATAGTCGGTAACAACAAAGAAGTAATAAGAAATGCCTTGTTAAGGAATATGTATACGTCATAGAGTGTCCGGTCGTTACGCTACTGGAAATAAACGTTGCCAACAATGTGATCTATTCATAAAGTGGGATGGATTATTCTGTCCATGCTGCGGATATAAATTAAGAACAAGACCAAGACATTTTAAGTTAAAGGCAAAGTTAAGAGAACAAGAAGGAATAAAGGAAGCTAAAAAAGTAAAGATATTATATCATCATCTGCAGAGTGTCTGAAGAAGAGATCAGAGGGATGAATAACAGACATAATATTTGCATAGAATAAAATGATAATATTTTTAATAGTAAATAGACATAATGCAACTGCAGTATGATAATAAAATATTATTTCTATTTGGCTATTGCATTCATTGCAGTTTTTGTTGCTGCAATATTTACAATATATAGAGGGCACATGGCCGGTGCTGCTGCACAAATAGAATCTAATTCAACTTTTACAAAATGCATCAATAGTAAGTGTGTTACAACAATGACAATTTGTATAATTAATCAACCATGCCGTACTGTTAGATCTAATTCTACTGATGCAGACAACAATAATTCAACGGACAATGATAATAATAATGTAATAACTGAGCCTTTCGCTCAAGGAACAATTTGATAAAAGGCAATGAGATGTAGAATATGCATGTTATCATGTAACGACAAGATTGAAGATATAATTTGGTCGTTAAATTAGAGGTTGCTAACCTTATTAATATATAAACAAACATTTTAGCAGGATTATAATACACTTTATGGTGAAGATACTCGTATACACAAAAGGATATCGGATCCTAACCAAGTTAGGATTCCTTTTAGAAGAATTTTAAGGTTCTGAGTTCACTCTAATCTACGGTATAGGAACTACTGATGGTGCTTCTGTTCCTGTTGTGGTATTTGCTGTTGATGATGTTGTATTTGTAGGCGTCTTCGGAATAGCACATATACGCGATTCAGTTGTATTGACGAAATTATGCTTTGGGTTACTAGGATCACATATCGCCGCCTTTTGTTCTGGTGTTAATTCTGATGTGCTATTCACTTGACCTTGGGCATTACCAAAATTTGCAAATCCTGTTAATGTTACTATGGTTGCAGCAAGGATTGTAGATATAACTATAATGCTCGTAGATGATACTTTTCTTAGCATGAAATATTGAAGAGAATAATGATATATAAAAGCAACTTATTTGTAGATTTAAAGTTGTATATTAAATTCATTATTTGATATACGTATTTATAGTGTTAGTAAGGTTCTCGTGTCGCCCCTTAAGGTAACAAATTTGTGTTTGTTGATGACGATGAGGGCGACAAACTACGGCAATTTTATTTATATAACAGACGCTATAAAATGCTGTTAAAGGCATATCAATAGAATATGAGTCTCTTGGCATTTTCTTCTCTTCTCACTATATATGTGAGATTCACTTAATTATGTCATAATTGATATTGGCAAAGCCATAATATTATTAACTCGAACTAGCATTATACGATGATAACTAATTATGCAGAATTGGGATGATGAACTACGTAATATCATGGCAAGGAAAATGAATGATTTGGTCAAGCGTAATAGTAACAATAGTAGTGACCGTAACGAAGGAAATGAAAATAAAGTGATGATTGCTGCTCCAATTACATTGACAGATACTAACTTCGCTGATGCTATAAATAAACATCCACTTTTAGTAGTCGATTTCTGGGCTGCTTGGTGTGGACCTTGTAGAATGGTGTCTCCAGTAATAGAACAGCTTGCAACCGAACTTGCCGGAAAGGCTGTTTTTGGAAAGTTGAATGTAGATGAAAATCCTATGACTACAAACACTTTTGGAATACAGAGTATACCTACTATCGCTATCTTCAAGAATGGCAGGAATATAGATGGCTTTGTAGGAGTTACTTCGAAGTCGCGGATGCAGAATAGAATCCTATCGCACACTAGCGATAACAGTTTTGACGGGTAGATCGAGATGAAGATTGCAGTAGAAGTATGATTCACGCTTACTCGTTCAAAACGAGATAGCTATTTAAAATATTAAGGTAAGTGGGAAAATGATTTTTAATATTATAAGGGGTCTGGCTATATGATGGTCTATCATATCTTGTACTACTATTCTTTGTACTGCTAGTGACTTAGTACCAGTCATCCACGGATGGATGGTGCAATGATACTGGATAAAACTACTGCTTCCACTACTGCCTTTTATCATAGCACCCGAAGAATATTTTATATAAATGTTATTTATTATATGTTTAGCTGGCTAGTAATCCGTATGATCGCTATTATTATAATAATAAATCAACTCTAATGATATTTATTTTAGCAATTATAATCTCAATTATAATTGCAAATTCCATGATAATTATTTCAGATCCGCATTATAGACTTGCTACCGCTCTTTGGACTATGAATATAACCGCAGCCACAGCTTCAAGTCTCGGTATAGTTGCAGTGTATCGGCACGGAGTTCGTGGACTTCATGGTAAATCATATTTGTTCTTAACACTAGGTTTAATTTCTTGGTTTTCTGCAGACCTTACGTTATTGTATTACTACTATGCTCTAGGCATAGAAGAACAAAAATTTGTAACTGTTACGGATGGCTTTTGGTTTATGGGATATGGATTTCTATCTCTACATTTATTCACTATAATTAAGTCGTTGTGTATAAGCAGTAATTATAATAACGTAATTAATCCAAAATTTGTGATCATAGGATCAATCATTATAGCAGTTGTATTTGTTAGTTTTAATGTGTTTAATTTAGCATCTTCAGAATTTATCGATATAGCTGAACAAAGAGTCGACTTGACTTCTGTAGTTGTAACTATTGCATATCCTGTTTTAGATTTGATTTTGATAATTCCTTCTTCCATAGTACTCCTTAGATTGCGCAAAAACTACCAACATTCTATTCCGTGGTTTCTTTCTTCGATGTCATTATTGATTAATGCAATAGCAGATGATGGATATCTAATTGATTTTGTAAATGGAAATTCACACCACCTAATATTCTGGGATCTATTCTATGTTATGGATTTCATAATCATGGCTGGTGCATTATTTTGGTATAACAGATACCATATCACTTCAAACAGAAGATCTAGAAAAACCATAGAAATTGAACCATAAATACGAAAATAGAAAAAAAGGATGAATCAATAAATGGGATCTTCTTATATATGGATATTTGACTGCCAATCCGATAGTACTTGGATTCAAACTATGACCATAAATATGGACTGGTAGGAGGAAACTGTAAGATGCATCAAAAGTAAGAAAGCTGAAAACCGTACCTTAATCTTTCGTTTGCCACTTTGATTAGAGTTATGGGAGTCGTGATATACCAATACCTGGTATTTGCTACCTATTATTATCTTTTCTTCCATTTTCTTATTACTGACTTTTGATTGATATATCCGTGACCTACCTCAAGATGGGAAAATATTATTTATCGGTGCTCTAGAATGAGTGGATGTGATAGGGCATAATAGGAATGGAAAATAGATAATAGACGAAGGATATGCTCTCAATCAGTAACTTTTACTGCAGCTATGATGACTAGCGAGAGCATGTATGAAGAAATCATTGTTCAACCCAAAAGGATGGGATAATAATCTATATACCAAAGAGAGGAGTTATCTGCCCACATACATATAGCCCATCATCATTACTTGTTATTGTTTTTGTGGGCTTTTATTTTATAACTAACGAAGGTCACTGGATATTTTTGCTCTAATATACCTTTATCAAATCTATGATGCTGATAATATTTGCTCATTGTTGCTGTCTTTTCATTTTGCTTTTCTATACTCTCGATTTTGAAATGACATGAATAACAATAATGGCATTTAATACAAATATGAGTAGTCCTTTTGTTACAGTCGATACACTGACTATACGATGGTTTGATATATGATGTAATATACTCATGCATACTTGATGTGTATATAGTAGTTCAACGAATCTAGTAGATAAATCCTGGAGTGTATTACAGGGAGGGGGCCTTTAAGAATAATAAGAAATCAACCAGAATATAACATAAAATTTTTTGATGGAGAATTTGTAGCAAAAATAAAATCATCAAAACCATTTTCTACCATGATTAAAAAGCTCTATGAAGAGTGGTTGATAGAGAAGCTACCTACCTAGCTTTATCTTTGGTCCTGATAGAAGAATCATAATTAAAGACCAGATCTAGGTGCGTTAAGAAGCATCACAAATTACTGCAACAAAAATTTGTAATATGCGGTAGATCAGATTTGGGCCGTCCCCAATCCCTTTCTAATACATTGTCTCATAAGTTCTTCTTTCACAATATTCATATAGTCTATCTTCCTGCTGATATCATCGTTCTTCTTTTGATACGTCGGTGGAGGGCTTGGCCAATAAAAGCCTGACTTCCTACCTGCTAAATAATCTACAAAAGATACCAAATTTGCGTTTCCACCATGAGTATTTTGTATGTGTCTTTTAACATTAGATTTCCTTGAGGAGTACATATTGCGTATATTTGACACTGCAGCCGCATCGCCATCATCCAGATCATTCGTTTTGCATGGCGACCGCTATCGAGAATCTCGTGTGTACTCGTCGCGCCGCCGCAACCACGGCCCGGTCTACTTGCGCCCCTTCGGCGCCCGGTCTAGCCACTGGTACATCCCCCAGAGCGCGTCGAGGCCGCGCGCGTAGGCGGAGTAGGTGTGGTAGACGACGCCGTCGGAGAGCGCGAACGCACTCATGCCCTGCGCCTCGCGAGTGTAGGTAGGAACATCGGTGCCGGTCATGGTCGCGAACTCGGCTGAAAAGTCGAGGCTTGCTCGAAGCCGGCCTTGACGGCCCTCTGAGCCGGAGGTCGTGCCGAGCGCGCGGTAGTTGTAGTCGACGCTGCCGGAGCGCTGCTGCTCCTCGGTGAACGACGTGTTGAAGTCGTAGTTGAAGTCACTGTCCAACGACGATGCCCAAGTGAACGTCCAGCCCATGCGGCGCTTGTAGGCCTGCAGCGCGGCGATCGGAGCACGCGAGACCGCGATGATCGCCACGTCGTGGTGCTCTAGGTGCACGGCGAAGCCGTTGAAGCCGTCCGCGATCGCCGAGCACGCCGGGCAGCCGCCCGTGTACTCGGGGCCGAACATGAAGTGATAGACAAGGAGCTGCGAGCGTCCTCTGAAGAGATCGGCGAGGGATGCCGTGCCCTCATCGGTCTCGAAACGGTACTCCTTGTCGACTCGAACCCACGGCAGCTTCTGCCGCCACTGCGCCACTTCGTCGTTACGCCGCGTCAGCGCCTTCTCGGCCTTGAGCAGCTCAAGCCGGGCCGCAAGCCACTCTTCACGTGTTCCGACCTTGTGGTCAGTCATTGTTTCTCTCCCTTGCGACGTTGTTGTTGGAACTGCATTAGTTGTTTTGATAGGAAACCACCACAATATTGTGTTATTAAAGCATAGATATATACGCTATACGCTATACTTAGTTCAGGGGCAACAGAGGAAGAAATAAAATCATTGTCATCGCATATTCCAGCAAAACGAACCTTTGGATCTACGTTTAGGATATGTTTACACAGACTGTCATAGTCCATAGGATGGATTATGATAGCAAAATGATTTTAATAAGGATTATTAATTCAATAACAAAATATTTACAAGTACACTTCTACTTATTTCTATTTGTCTTCTTCTTCTTCCTCTTCTTTTGTTGTTAGCATTAGTCCATTGGCATATTGAAAATAAGCATTGTACGCTTATCATAAACAATTTCTATAAAATCTATTGGAGTAGAAGCGGCAGGCTTCCTTGCCGCTTAGGTACTTCAGCATCGTAGAGGAGATCGACTAACCCTCCCGATGCCTCTGTCAGGGATACTGTATAGAACGGGTACTTCTTGTCCTATTTAACGATTGAAGGCATTCATCTGAAGGTATCACAAATTATGCTATTATTTACGTTTATCTATCATCTGGCCGTCTATGCTTTTGGGTATAGTGTGATAAGTTATTCAATGCTTTTTTACAGTATTTTAAACTTAAGAATACACAACTCCAAATAGACATATTATAATATACTTCCAAATCCTGCTACCATATGAAATAGTATGTATATCATTGCAGGATGATGATGAAGGTGACTGCGATGATGATGTCGATCCTGCAGCTGTGCTTTGCTGCACTTTGGATTCTCAATCCTAAAATAAATGAGGATATTCCTATCAAGAAAGAAACTACAGCAAGAATATTCCCAGTAATACCAGGTACGATAACTAATGCGGTCCTTAGCTTGTTTGTGGTTGTTGCTGTGCTGCTGCGGTATTTATAGACATTAAGAAGAACACAATAAAAAGATTCGGTAACAACCTCTAATCAAAATGGTAATTCAGCTATGATACTCGGTGAATGATTGTCAAATTTGCTATTGCTATGACTATTTAGTCCATTAGCAGTTGGAGGTTGTTCTTGTTGATCAGACTGGTTGTGCTGCTGCTTTTCTTGCCACTGTTGAGAAGACTGATTTGCTAGCCGCAATCCATCTGTTATCGTAGCTCTCATTGCATCATGCTTTGGATGTGGAAGAACTGGAGACGATGGCAAAGAATCAGCATTAGTTAGGTGAAGCATAGCCAAGGATATCGTTACGAGTACAGCAGCAAAAACTGGGGTTAATATCTGGGAGAATTTCTTCATTTGTATAGAGGCTAACTAGTTTCTGGTTATATTTTGGTTGGCAAAGATTCGTATAAAAGATACATATCCGAAAAATGGTAGATGAAAAAGCATAGTAAATACTACAGTTGCTAGTTTATTATTTATCGCTGTTCTAATAATAAAAAACTAAACGAGATAATATGATTGAGTCAGAAGTTTCTCCTAAATCACAACCTGTCACATCAGGCAGCAGCAAAAGCATGGTAGGCCGTTTATTTGTTTTAGATTTAAGTGGCGGCCGTATCTTGTCACTCAATGCTGATAACCCATCTGACCTGAAAGGTATAGTTGTTTATTTGAGTGCCGACATCCAGATGGCATAGTAGTCGATGTTGAAGCTGGACATATTTACTGGACTGACATGGGTGTTCCTAATCTGAATGATGGCTCCATAGAACTGGCTGATCTAGACGGACAGAATCGTACAATTATCGTTCCACAAGGTGGCACATTCACACCAAAGCAGCTCTACCTAGATAAGAAGAATGGCAAGCTGTATTGGTCTGATAGGGAAGGAATGCTAGTTATGCGCTCAAATCTAGATGGTTCCAAGATTGAAACACTAATACAGACTGGCCAAGGCTACTCCGACCGCCGTGATGCGACCAAATGGTTTGTTGGGATTACAGTTGATGTAGAGCGCAAACAAATCTACTGGAATAAGGCTGGAAAGGGCCGCATCTTTCGCGCGAGTACCGAAATACCAAATGGCCAAACTGCTGCTAATCGTACTGATATTGAAGTCTTATTTGATGATCTGCCTGAGCCAATTGATCTGGATCTTGATCTTAACAACCGTATGATGTATCGGACTGATCGCGGCGATCCTCCACGTGGTAACACTGTTAATCGCCTAAACAGATAATTCTTTATGAAGGGGCAAAACATGGTCTTGAAGAAGCGGCTGAGAAGATACATAAAACGGTATATCAGTGGCTAATGGAGCATCTCTAAAACTCAAAATACGATAACAAACAGCATGACGTCGATTTGCTTAAAGTGCGTCAATTCGTGGCTCGTCTGGATTAAGGACTTACTGTACAAGCAAGCCTGATCTTTGCGAAACTGGAAGGCTAAATGCAAAGGTAGCCCCTCCACCATCAGTGTTATTCTCAGCCCATATTTTACCACCATGAGCTTCTGCAATACCTTTGGAAATATAAAGCCCCAATCCTGATCCTGTATCTGATTTTGTAACAAATTTAGAAAATAACTTATCCCGTATATCAGCATCAATACCAGTGCCTCTGTCTTTAATGCTAATAATGACTTCATCTATTCTTGCTCCTGCTGTTGTATTACTAGTATTGCCTTTATCGTATGATTGATTGGACTTTACTGCACTAGCGACTATTATAGAACTGGCCATATCGGTGCCAACACCAATACCATCACTCCTATTACTGCTATGACCATCCATACATTTCTTCTTTGTAAACTTTACAGCATTAACCAACAGATTTGATATAACTTCATAAATCCTGAGTTTATCAGCTTCTACAACTATAGGGTCTATTTTTGGATTATCAAAGATTATATCTATTTTATCTTCTTTTGATTTTATATCGTCTATAACATTTCTTATCTTTTCATTGATGTTAAACTTTTCTTTGTTTAGCTTTAAAGTCCTACTCTCAATTCTTGAGACATCTAATATATTGTTTATAAGATTCTGAAGTCTAATTGCGTTTCTTTCTATGTATCCTAACATCTCCTCTCTCATTTCAGGATGGCGTCGTACTAATGTAGAATATCCTAAAATTGCCTGAGTAGGAGTCCTTAGTTCATGACTAGCAATATTGATGAACTCTTTTTGCAATTTATCATGTTCTTTAAGTTTTTCATATAGTTCCACTTGGTTCCAAAAGTTTTCAAATATAGATAGATAGGACATTATTGTTGGTTCACTTGTTGAAAAAGTTGATAGCCCTACCGCTTCTACAAAGCTTTCCTTAGCATCATCTATCTTTTCAAAAACTAGTGATGCTTTTCTGTCAACTACCAATATTGTTGCCGTTGTTACATTATACTTTGGTAATGATTCAGGATGCCTTAATTGAAGAATGGAATTATGATTTTTGTTTTTGTTTTTGCGAGTATAGGAAGAATGATATGAGGAAGAGGAGGAAAAAACCACGGATTCTGCTGCTTCTTCTCCTCTCATCGATGGTGTCACTAGGTTCATATCATTAAGTATCTTGTTAACAGCATCATTAGTAGGTGTTATAATCCTAATACTCATAGCCCTTTCTCTTGTTCCCCCTTGTTGCAAATTCTGGGTTGAGGATGCTGGTGATGTTTTTTTGTCCTGAATAATATCACTACAGGATAATTCCTTAAGTAATTGTATTGCACCTATGTCATATTCACGTATAAACGCATTGACTGTGGGGAGAATTAGCAATATTTCATGTTTGGCAGATTTAATTAGATTAAGAAATAGCTCTTGAGTCCTTAGGGGGTGGTCAATTACTTGTGTTATGCCTGAGCTAAGATCACCTTCACTTTCAATTTCTTTTATTTTTCTGTCAGCAGAACTAGACGTGTTCCAAAGGCTCTCAAATATATATTGCTGATGCTCTACAATTTCTTTAATGCTGCTATAAATCATTACCTCCGCAGACTTCCCTTTTTCATGAAATGTAGCTGGTGCTCCATACTCTTCATCGCTTACGTAAAAATTTCCTTTAATGCCACTTAGATGACGGAATTCATTAACCATCGGCAATAATTGCCTGCAATAGTGAAGGTTACCTTTGTCAATTTCAGTAAGATATCTTACTTTTATACCTCTTTTTTTTGCATTAACAAAACCATCTCTTAATTGTTTGATTTCTATAGCTAAATAAGGCCGTGTGTAATCTACACAAGCATCAATTTTATATTTTGCATTAGAAATAATGTGCAATAAAGTATTTACTACATTATCTTCACCGTGTACTATATGTGTAGGCGTTGCGCGTTCTGCATATGTTCCCAATGTAGATCTATATCATTTCCTTAAATATAAAAGCAATATGTCAATCAGATATTCTAATTTTTATATTATGTAACTATTGGTTTGGACTAGATTACGATATTCAAATAAACCTGATCCTGACTTGGAATAGAAGTAACGACTGAAGAGAATACTATATTTTTTATATTATCTTTTGATTGGAAGCAGAACATGAATATGTCTTTTCTTTGAGGGAGATTATTATTAATAATAATATTATTGTCGTTATTATTATTAACATACAAAGTGGAATATCTAAATTGTCTCATAGGTAACTAAAATTTAGGTAAAAAAGTTAGCTTCAAATCTTTAAATATCATGGACAATAATAATTGATGTACTTATAAGCGTTGGATGATTCTGGTATAACGAGAGAATCTGTTAATAATAATAATGGTTTAAAACCTTCAGCAGAGAAAGAAGAATATGATAGATCATCTTATGCCAATTTAATAAATGAGGGCATATTAGCAGGGCAGAAGATTGCCAAACTTTCTGTTATAACTCTACTAAGTATAGGTATAGTGGAACTCCTAATGGGACATATAAGTGGTAGTGTGGTTGCTACTGCTGATGGCATCGATTCCTTGTCTGACGCAATGATATCATTTATAGTATTACTAGGATTACGGATTGCACAGAGACCTGCGGATAAGACATTCCATTTTGGTTATCATAAGGTAGAGAGCTTTGCAGCTTTGATGGCTGCTATAGGGATGGTTATAATTGGATTTGTTATCCTTTACCATTCTTACCAGGTACTAACACATCCAAGAGAAATTCAGCAGCCGATTTTGACTATGATAGTGTTAGCTGCAGCTGCTGTAGTATCATTACACAGAGCATTCCAAATGAGAAAGATCGCAAATAAATACAATATCCTTTCACTAAAGACAGATGCCAAGAATTCGATAAAAGATGGTTCTGCTTCAGTCATTGGTTTTTTTAGTGTATTTGTTGCATCACAATTTGGCTTCCTACAAGCTGATGCCATAGGTGGTATAATAATTGCTGGATATATTTTCTCAGTATCGTATGTTTCACTTAAACGATCCTCTCTCATTCTAGTAGATTCTTGGCAAAATCCAAAGGCTACAGATATCGTTAGGAAAAGCATTGAGGAGAAATTTGGCTATGAATCGATTAAAGTCAGATCAGTTCTATTACGTCCTACAGGGATGGCAGCTCAAGCGGAAGTCCATATAGAAGTAGATGGTAGCAAGCCATTGGCAGATGTAGAATTGTTATCATTAAAGATAGAGATGGAAATCCGTTCCAAAATTCCAACCATAGAAAGAGTTTCAGTTGTTCCGCATTCATTTAGAACGCCGTCATCGTCGTCATCATCAACATCAACATTTCTAAAATCTCCTCTATCCAAAAAATTGAGTAGTGGAATCTTTTTTAATAAAAAATGAGTAAACTTTAGATGATAATGAAATAAAAATCTAGATTTAAAATAAATTAAAAACATGTTAGAATATGTTGCCCTTTGGCTTTTGAATCAAAACAAGGAAAGGTAAATTAATAGTTAATTCTAGAATACTGAAATATAAAACTAACAAACTAAGTCTAACTGTTTTTTGTAAACATTAAAAAATCTTGTTTTATCCTGGTTTTTGTTATTGTTAATGTTTACATGTAATCTTTTTACCGATCTTCTGCCGCAATATAACTTCCATCTCCTAATTTTGCTTTCTTTTGTAGTAATACTTCATTTTTTAACTTCTCTGCCAATGTTATGGTCTTTGATTGTTGATCGTGTTGAGTATTTTCTTTCACTCCTTGTTCAGTAGATTGTTTAACCATTTCAACCTTCACACTGTCTATAGTTATCAGATAATCCTGATTGCAATGTTCTGCTGTATATTTTGGTGAATTAATATCATCAAAATCGGCCTTCCATTCTAATTGTGCTCCACATTTGTTACACTGGGAATCTGTTAACGCATAATGAAGTGATGAGGGTATACTATTTCCTTGTTCTTGTACTTCTGGCATTGGTCAGCAACATCATTTATTTATTTATTATACACATTTACTATTATTATTTGAAATGCCAGGTACTAAATGAAAAAGAAGGACTATACTAATGCCCTGCAATATCTTTATTGTAATATTCAAAATTCTAAATTTTAGATAACAAACCCTTAAGATTTTCTCTTCAAAACAATTAGATGTATTTTGTATCATCACTATGAACATCTTGGACATTTTTGAAGCTATTATTACGAAGCGTGACAGACATTCTGCTTTACTATAATTACATTGTAGATCTCTAATTTATTGATTGTCATCGTTACCATACAATATCTCACTCGATGTTTTCTCATAATTATTTTTTTCTTATCTTAGGCACAGATTCTAATACTTTATTTTTAGTATCTTCCACATATACCATTATATCCTTGAAAACTACTTTTTTGATAATCGTCTTTATTTTGATTCTGTTTGTCTTGACTGAGATTTTTTAACAATTGTGCCTGCATACATTCATTATCGCTGGCTGTATCAGTTGAGTGAACAAAACAGCCACACTAACATTATGGTCTTGTGACTCCATATCTCCAGTGTACTATTATCGTGGTAGAAGAAATAATATTGATAACAAGTATACAAGATAATGATAAAGATACTACTATCAGTAGTAATAGCAATCATAATTGTAGTAGTAGACAATTATTAATCCAATGTGGAGGGTATGGAAATCTATAACAAATCATTACGTTGTTAGAACGAATTATGCATTTAGATCAATTCAAAGCACACTTTACAGACTGGAAGCAACAATGGTATTTTGCCAAGCCTCATGATACGGATAATTTGCTAGAAGAAATAGGGTATGTAAATAGAACAGTATACTTGTATAGTGATTGTGTAATTCTCCCAAATCGCCGAATATATTCTAAATTTGTAAAGACTGTAGTAATGAAACCTCATCTAGAACGTCTGCTGTCGGGGCGAAATGATGATGAGAATGATAAATTAAGACTCTGTTTTTGGAAGTCTTTTTAGATGAAGTTGAAAATCAAATGCACGCTGGTTCTTAGATTATGTTAGGCTAAATATTGTTGCTCATAGATTAGTGCGCGGCTGTCAATATGTTAATGTATTAGATAGTCGGCTTGCACGCCGTTAACATATAATAGTTCGGTGCTATGATTATCACTTGATTTTTCGAAGTATAGATATACATGGTCTAAATTCATACCCATGTATTTTATTTAACAACCTTTTGACTATCTACTTGTTGGGATATTTTTATTGCTGCAATGGCAGAAGCCAATGCGGCCAAATACAATCCAAAACCAATCAGCAAGTTACCACTAAAGCCTATCACCATAGATGATGTAGTGGTTAAGACGGTTCCTATCACTGATGCAATAACATTTACTCCCCACAATAGGGTGATGTCTTGATTGCTAGAACGTCGTTCTGTTAAATGCGAGGAAGAATCAGATGCCATTCTAGTTATAGATGGAAACTGAAATCCCATTAGAAGACCCGCAGGTGATAAAAGTGCAAAAGTTAGAGCAATTCTCTCATATAATGGGAAAACTATACTAAAACTTATAATATATTGTAGGAATACATAATACGCCAGCAGAATTCCAGTCAAAATAGGTATTGATATTACTATTGCTTTGTAAGGATTTTTATTAAATAGTCTCCCACTCAGGTATGCACCTATTCCACTACTCAGCAGTATTGAAAATAGTATAACTGTTAATGCCATTATAGGAGTTCCAAGTAGTAATAAAAATTTTTGAATAAAAGTTATTTCTAAGAATATAAAACCAAGCCCTATTAGTATCACAAATACAACATGAAGTCTTGATGATGTAGTCAACCTGATTTTGTTTACTTTCGAATAGTATACTAATAGAAAGGCTAACACTGCTGATACTCCAGTTACCGTTTCTATCAGCAACAGTAACTGCGTTGGAATCTGCTCTTTTGCAAAATAAAATGGAGAATCATCTGTAGGT
>Ga0157285_10000018_pt1 | contig 14843 bp, 14 predicted proteins | sample NitcycUS074202C1_FD_108400 | JGI IMG/M metagenome (GOLD analysis project Ga0157285, IMG submission 108400) | Soil microbial communities from Arlington Agricultural Research Station in Wisconsin, USA - Nitrogen cycling UWRJ-S074-202C-1 | ecosystem: Environmental > Terrestrial > Soil >... | reverse complement strand
GATTTCTACAGCTAGTCTCAAGCCAGGTGAACATCCTTTCCACTGTGACCTTCATCCATATATGACAGGAACACTAAAAGTTCAGTGATCTGAATGCTCTGGTATTATAGTAACAGCACACTTTATCACGTGCTGGCGGCATTGACAATTGATTTAAAGTATCAGACATAGCCGTAGAAAGAAAGAAAAAAGGTATATATTCTAATTATAACATGGCGCTCATCAAAACGCTTCCTCTTGTCACTCTTGGATCAGTCTTTACTCTTATGTTTATAGGCGGTTATGTCAGCGCTTCAGGGGTAGGACTAACATGTCCTAAATGGCCACTTTGTCCTGCTGGTTTTGTTCCTATGAGCGAATTCCTTATAGAGTACTTTCACAGGTCTGTGGCTGCTACAACTGCCTTGTTAGTATTTCTTACCATGTTCTTCACCTTAAGGTCAAAAATTACCCCAAAGGCAATGAAAATAGCCTCGACAATTGCTAGCTGTGCTGCCATAGGCCAAATAACTCTCGGCGCAGTAGTAATAGTAGAACGATTGCATGCATTGCTGGTAACGGTGCACCTCGGTCTTGGGCTGGTGCTATTCGCAATGATATTAATTACTGTTTTATACTCTAGGAAAATCATAGATATTCAAAACATACTTAAAACATCGTCTACCAGCTAATCGTCGTTGCCATCGACGACCAAAACAGATTAAAGCAGATATGCACGCAGACGAAGGCGCTAAATTAGCAGGTTTAACTGATAATAATTAATGACAATGATTCTTTTTATGCATTAACATATCTAGTGGGTCAGTAAAGCATAAAACCCCAAGGTAATAACCTGATTTCTTATGTGGAAGGTCATGACTCCAAAAAAAATAGCCTTTGGCGATAATGCAGCCAAGGAATTTGAATATCCCAAGAACTCATTAATTATAACGACAACAACTCCTGATATTTACAATAAGTGGCTAGAGTACATGCAGATAAAGAACTATGAGATTTACGACAAGGTGACACCTGATCCTGCAATTGAAACCGTTGAAACAATAAGAAAAGAATATGAAGGTAAAAAAGATATTTCTGCTTATATAGGCCTTGGAGGTGGAAGCTCGATGGATGTATGCAAATATCTCGGTAAACTCACAGGCATACCTAAGATTCTTATTCCAACAACTTTCGGGACTGGCGCGGAGATGACGACCTATGCTGTTATCAGCTTTGAGCACAAAAAAAAATTGCTTCAAGATGCGGCCTTTCTAGCAGATGCAGCGATTGTTGACCCATATTTCTTGCCTGGTACGCCATTTAATATTATGAGAAATTCTGCATGTGACGCAGCCGCTCAGGCCTCAGAGGCATTTGACAGTAAGCTTGCCAATCCGTTTACAAAACTATTTTGCAGAGAAGCGTTTGATATTTTAGAGGATGCTATTATCAACGATAAATCTCACTTGCTGCCATATGGAGCAATGCTCTCAGGCATAGGTTTTGGAAATGCCTCTACTACGTTAGGTCATGCTCTATCATATGTATTTTCAAACGAAGGTGTACCTCATGGATATGCTCTGTCGTCGTGCACTACTGTTGCACATAAATTTAACAAGTCTATATATTACGAACGATTTAAGCGGATTTGTCAAAAATTAAAATTCGAACCTTTAGCTCTAAAGCAACCGCTTGATAAAGCAGCAGATGTAATAATGCCAGATCGGGGCCATCTTGACAATAATCCTATACCTATTGCAAAAAGCGATATTATAGAATGTCTGGACGAAATCATAAATAAAAACCCCCTGGCCTGACACATCCAATTTCATATAAGTATTGGATCGTTTTTTAATTCAATCTTGCAAAAGGTCATCACTAGAACAGGTAGAAATACTCACTTATCCATAGGGTTGATATAAAATATAGATTATCTAGTATTTTTGCAAATTCAACATAAAATCATTAAGATATTCAGAATAATTGTATGCTAGGCTCAAGATAATAACGCACCTATTGCAGGCGTGTTATAGTGCTTTATATTTTGACAATTGAAACACTGGAAGAAAATTTATACACAAGAAACCTTTAAATTCAGTTCAGAGAATTTATTTTCACAGGTTATGACGACTACTATCAGTAAAACCCTTGAAATTAACAGTCCTGTGAATGAAGTCTTCACCTATTTCGCTAGACCTGAACATATGGCGGATCAATTCCCAGAAAATATGGGCTTGAACATTATTCCTATTGAGGTAAAAAATGGATTTGGCGTGGGTACTATCTTTAGAATTAGTGGCGATTTTGATGGAAAGAAATTGGAATGGGACTGCGAGACAATTGATTACATACCACGTCGCAAGATAGTAGCAAAAATGATTGAAGGCCCTTTTAAACACTGGCAAATTACTGTTGAATTCGAAGAGATTAGTGACAAGAAGACAAAGACCAGCATTAGTGTTGATTATGATATGCCTATGGGCCCGCTTGGCGGACTCATGGAAAGAGTAAAGCTAAAGAAGACTGCAGAAAGAGGAATAGAAAACGGTCTGTATAGGGTAAAGTCTTTGCTTGAAGGCACTGGTTCAATTCCAGTTTATATCACATTAGAAGCCTACAGACAGATCCTCAAGGAAAAAACAAAAATGAACTGCTCAGTTTCTGATGTTATAGTCAGGCTCGTCAAAGACCAAAATCAAAATCAACCGCAAACAGCGGAGCTGCCTCAATAAATACACGTTATTTCTTTTTTGTAGCTATCCAGACCTGAAACAAGAAATTTTTGTCGCTCTTCTGAGCAGACATTTTTATTATCATCACTATAGTAACATTCGAGATATCCATTGCCTTTTTATTTTGTTTGTCCTACCTTAGCAAAGCCAATAAAATTCATTCAAAAATATTATACAATTATAATTTACTGGTGCTAAGGAAATCTTCAGAATTCTTTCTAAGAATATCTCTGGTTTCATAGAAAGTTTTTCCAAGAACACTGGAAGCAGAGCTTATTATACTAACTAGAAAAGAGCTTGGCAGTGAGGTAAGCCCCTTAAAACATCTGGAGTATTTTACAGGTCCATCCGTTTCGACAAGAAAACGTTCAACTTGAGTATTCTTTAGCAGGACTTTCTTTTCAGCCGAGTACACCAAAAGTGGTCCGTAGCCTACATACAAACCCATGTCCATGCATTTCCGTAACTGCTTCTTGCTACCACTGAACCAATGCAAAAGTACATTTCCAGTGTTATATGTACTTAGCACGTCAAGTATCTCATCTAAAGAGCCTCGAGAATGTATTGATACAGGCTTTCTTGTTGTTTCAGAAAGAGTGAGCATAGTGCAAAAAACTTCTTTCTGTTTTTGATATGAGATTGTATTATCTCCTATGTAGGCCCGGTCAAGACCGATTTCTCCAATTCCGTCAATTAGGTCACTATTATCGTTGAAGATTTTAATGAAGTCAGTTATATTTTCTGTACCTGCAAATTCAGGATGTATCCCTATAAATCGAGTCACAATATCACGAGTTGAGTTGCCAAATAGCTCAAATGTTTTAAGCGATGTTGTGAGGTCCACTGCCACAGAGCAGGCATTAATCTTCATCGCTCTCAAATTGTTCAGAAGATCCTGTATGTAACTAGAATATGCACTATCAGTCAGGTGAATATGTGCATCAAATGATAATGGCTGCAAATATGTAATAGACTAATCTATATAACATAAATCTTTTCAGAGACTTCATGTTGCATTTAACTCGGTTGCTTGAAAAATGAAGAAATCCGTCGTACACGAGAGTGTTTTTATTAGACAAATGTATTTTTTAAATAGAGGGGGCCCTGTCTCCATGATAGTATGTCATCTAATCCAGAGCTGGGCCTTGCAGCAATGTATCGCGTCATTAAAAAGTCGGGTGCAGAGAGAGTTAGCGACGATGCAGCGGATGAACTTAGAAGACTCCTAGAGGAGGTCGCACTTAAAATTGCTACTCAGGCAGTAGATCTGTCGGTTCATGCAGGTAGAAAGACAATAAAACCTGAAGATATCCGTCTCGCTGCCAAGAACGTACTAAAACTCTGATTCTATACAGATAATTATATATTTTAAATTTGATATCAATCTATATATGCGTATATTAACGGCAGAAAACTAGCACCTAATGCTTTAAATTTAGAACACTTACAAGTATTAGAACTGGACAGTCTATATCCTCTTGGTGGGGTGGCAGAGCGGCTATGCGTTCGCCTGCAGAAATCATGGATTTTGCCGATAGCGAATTTATAAGGGTTCGAATCCCTTCCCCACCTCTTAAACTGAAGTTCAACCGCCCTTGCTTTATTATGAATCAATCATTTGCTATTTGTATATAACTTTGTCTTAGTTTCGCTAGGCAGTAACGTACGCATTAAGGTCGATCAGCCAATTGATATGACGTCAGACTGAGCAAGAATTTTTGTCATTCACAAGTTCGCAAGGTAAACACCAAATACAACTATATGCAAAGATTACTGTGCAACAGCTAGTTTACTTAATTGTATTAGTCATCCTTCCCAAGGGAGTCGTAAGAGACGAAGCGACATTTTTCACGATGCTATCTATTTTAGTAGTGCTTGTTGTAGTTGCGCTGATCCTCAGAAGAAGAAGACTAAAAGATGAGACGCACTGAAGACGATCTTAAAACAAATCTTCTGTGAAGAATCATGTTTAGATACATATATATATATCTAAATACCAAAACGTTGTATTTGACCGGTTTCAATTATTCTGAAGATCTCATGCTTGAGTTCATCAACGTCCACTTCAAAGTAATTACCTGTTGCATTATCCAATTTTTTCATTGCCCTCTTTAATATAGAAATACAAATATCTGACTCGTTTTTCTCGTCATGGACTAAGGCGGCAGCTACTAATATGATCCCATTTAGAAGATCCTTTTCCTTCCCATGGGAAGTTTTCCAGACAGATTCAAGAACTTCATGTGCAGACCAGTACTTTTGAAAATTAAATAAGGACCTCGCATACTTGATGGCTTCCTCCTTTGGCAGCTTTTTTTCAACCACATGTTCGTATTCTGATATCGGAGCAATCAACGAAAGTTCTTTGATCACTTCTTCTATCCTGTTATTATCTGGAATGCTTGTATCAAACTCGATTCTAAGATTTGAAACGCGTGTATCTCTTATAACGACCCTAGAGCTTGAAAGTAGTGATCTTGCCCTGTTCAGTAAGTTTGAAGCATCCTTTGGAGTATGAGACTGGTTGTTCTCTAAATATATCATATATCTTTTCAAGTAAAGTTTCATAAGCAGATCAGGATATAAAACTGAGCTTATAGGATCTTATACTTGGCAAAAGAGATAAAGCCTGACGTCTCAAATACTAAATCTTGTGCAGGAAAGATATTTACAAAATATATCTGACCAGTGAACATAGTTATATGTTTTCGCATTTTCCTTATCCTCCGCTGGTGAAATAGATTGTAACTGGAGCAAAGATTTAGATGCGTCTCAAAGAATAAGGGTCCATCTTGATCCTAGCTGTACGTGATAGGAAAGAGTTGGAATCGAGTGTAAAGTCGGCTATAAGGGAAATAAAAGTATGGAAAGATCTTGCACGAAAGCTTATACCAAGCCAGGGAAACATTGAGGAATTTGCATATGGTTTAATTTGCGGAATGGTGATAGGAGCCTTTAGGGAACGGTTCGTAGCCAAGAATGATCGCCAACCCGACAGGGGTGAAATGGCAGATTTATTTTTAATCTTAAGAAGCCAAATGCCGGCTGTTCGTAGAGCGGTACTAAACGAACTTGAATCGGGTTGTTGACAATGTTGCTTTGGTGGGTTTGCTTGTTGTATAGTAATGATATAATTGTAGATTCGATACGCCAGTGAAAACTAGGTAACGGCAAATCGCTATTCTTTTGATGAGGATAGTGTTATTATCGTATACTATTGGTAATAGTGTTATTATCATATTTACAAATAATTTATCCTGTTTTGCTCACAAATGCGTTGAAAGAACAAAAAGATCATTATCCGTGGGTCAGATTTAGTTTGCATAGCGAAAGTTTCGGCCTTTAGTTCTAGTAGGATTAAATATGAATTCATGTACCACTGCGCGTTGGCTTATCCAAATGAGCAAATTTGTTCGGGACAACTTCGCCCTCAAAATACTTACTGACAATTCCTATAGATCTATAGACGAGGGTGCTTACGATGCAGAGAAGTATAATTTCTATATGCATGATTCCATAAGTCTGAAACAAAGGATCCTTTCGTGTCCCCACGCCCCACTTGTCACAGAGATTAAGTTTTCATCACCATCTAGAGGAGAAATTGCTCATAAAGGCAAGATCAACCTCACCGAACTAGCATCAGCGATGGTGAGATCAGGTTCAATCAGTTTATCGATCGTTACACAACCCCGTCTTTTTAATGGTTCCATCGATCACTTGGCCAAGATTCGGAAGACCGTGAATGTGCCATTGCTCATGAAAGATGTTATTGTTAGTGAAACGCAAATAGATGCGGCAAAACGGATCGGGTCTGATTGTATATTACTTATTAAGTCCATTTTTGACAATGATCTAGCAGAAGCAAGCATGGAAAGATTTGCTGAATATGCCTACAAAAAAGGACTACAGATAATCGTGGAAGTGCATTCTGAAAAGGAGTTCCAAGAGGTACTAAAGTTCAATAAAGATAATATGAATAATCTAATAGGTATTAACAATCGTGACCTAAACAACCTAAATGTTGACATTACCACCACCGAAAGGCTGCTTAAGGAGCACTACAAGGGAAAGAATATTATTATCAGCGAGAGTGGAATAAATACTGCTAAAGAAATCCAATTTTTAAAAGAGGCCGGTGCTGACGCTTTCTTAGTAGGTACAAGCATAATGGAGTCAAGAGATGTCGCTTCGAAAATTTCGGAGCTATATCTTTCAGTCTAGTGATATTGTGTTTTCTATTCTGAATTGAATTTTGATAAATAATTCCGAACGTCTTAATAATCCTAGCATGTAAAAAACATAGTCACCTGACTATGAGACTTAATGACCCGGTGAATGGTAGGTTTGGAAAGTACGGAGGAAAATATATTCCTGAAACTCTTGTTCCGGCAATAGAAGAACTTGAATCGGCTTATGAAAAAAACAAGAGGGATCCAGAATTCCAAAAGGAACTTTCTTATTATTTGTCAAGCTATGCAGGCCGTCCCACACCTCTTTATTTTGCGCGGAACCTTAGTGAATATGTTGGAGGAGCAAGGATATATTTAAAAAGGGAGGATCTTCTTCACGGGGGCGCTCATAAAACTAACAATACTCTGGGCCAAGCCCTGTTGGCAAAGCGAATGGGTAAAAAACGAATTATTGCAGAAACAGGTGCCGGCCAGCACGGGGTTGGAACTGCTATTGCTTCAGCAGTATTTGGTTTGACCTCTGAAGTGTATATGGGTGCAAAGGATGTACATAGACAAAGTCCAAACGTGACTCGTATGCAATTACTTGGTACAAAGGTTCACGAAGTGTTCGCTGGATCACAGACGCTAAAAGATGCAATCAATGAAGCAATACGTGATTGGATCACTAATATTCGAGATACTTATTACCTTATAGGATCAGTAGTAGGTCCACATCCTTATCCCATGATGGTTAGAGACTTTCAGAGTATCATTGGACATGAAATAAAAAAACAAATTGAGAATATAATCCATGACCTCCCCAACGCTATTGTTGCGTGTGTTGGAGGTGGGAGCAACGCTATAGGAACGTTCTATCCATTTCTGGATCACGATCAAGTTCAACTCTTCGGTGTAGAAGCGGGAGGACAAGGTATCAATTCAGGAAAGCATTCTGCAACTTTAACTGCTGGCTCACAAGGAATATTGCATGGAATGTTAACGTACCTTCTCCAGGATCAATTCGGGCAGATAACAGAAACTCATAGTATTTCGGCTGGGCTGGATTACCCGGGAGTGGGACCGGAACATGCTTTACTGAAGGACATAAAAAGAGTAAGATATGTAGAATGTTTGGACAATGATGCGGTAAATGCGTTTTTAATGCTCTGCAAACTTGAAGGTATAATCCCTGCGCTAGAGCCCGCGCACGCAGTATCATATGCAATGAAACTGGCAAAAAAAATGAACAGGAATGATGCTATTGTGGTAACGCTCTCTGGACGTGGCGATAAGGACGTGGAAATTGTTTTAAACTATCTAAGAACAATCAGCAAAACAAGACATAAAAAATATGGCGATCGATCTAAGAAATAACAGACTCACGAAGAAATTCCAAGAGTTATCTAAAAGAAATCAACATGCTCTTATTTGTTATGTAGTTGCTGGCTATCCTGATGTAACTACAACTGAAAATATAATCTCATCTCTCGTATCAGCTGGTGCAGACATAATTGAAATAGGAATTCCATTCTCAGATCCTATCGCAGACGGTCCAATTATTCAAGAAGCATCTTATGATGCATTATTAAATGGTATCACTCCCGAAAAATGTTGGAATGTATTTCGCCGCATTAGGAGCAAGTTTCCTGACCTGCCCATTCTTATTATGACATATTCTAATATTCTATTAAAAGCTGGTTTTGAAAATTTCATGATGAAGTCTAAGCAGTCAGGAATAGATGGATTCATTTTGCCCGATATGACAATTGAGGAATCTAATTGCTATATTAAGCAAGCATCAAGACTAGGTCTAGCGACGATATTTTTGGCTTCTCCAAATACGTCTAAAGAAAGACTCAATGCCATTATGAACAGGTCATCAGGATTTGTATACCTCGTGTCTATATACGGTACCACCGGTACTCGCAAGTCAATTGAAGATTATACTTTGCGTGCAATAAGAAACACGAAACGGATTGCTGGATCACGTCTCCCAGTAGCAGTAGGATTTGGAATTACGAAGCCCTCACACGTAAGATTCATGATTGAAGCTGGCGCAGATGCAGTGATAGTCGGAAGTGCTATCATAAACAAGATAAAGTCAAGTAATAATAGAAATGGTAAGAGGGAGATGCTTAACAGATTAGGTTCTTATATCACGCAAATGAAAAGAGCTTGTAAATAAGAGAGATCTATTCATAGCTTACCATACTATATCGTTGCGGTATACACATAAGCGTAATCAAACAAACTAATTTGTTCTGAGGAAATAAATATTCGTATATGGAAGAACTAATTTGTGAATGAATGAAAAAGACTTAAAGCAACTGTTTATAAGCTCCGTCAGGTCGGGTCATATAAAAAGTAATACCATTAGTAATCACGACAATGGTAATAATCATAATGATCATAATGGTAATGATAACTGTAGTAGCCATTTTTTTCCATCATCTGCCAGTACTGATATGGACATAAAAATAAAGGATGAAGGCTACTTCAGAAGCTTTGATCTTGTAATTGCTGTAATAGATAAAAGACGCAGTGGTAAAAGCAATATTATTTATGATTCAATTGAATCTTATGACAACTATATTAACATTTTGATGAGGAGTGGAATTCTGACACAATTTGCCAAAAGTGAAAAATGCAGGATAGACTGGATTCGGTTCTATCCGGTTGAAGTGAAATCTGACGATGATGTCCTAGATGAGAGATTACCGAACCAAGTCCTAAACGCTATTTTGACATTCGGAAGATCTGTAATAGTGTTGGATGAAAAACACTCTAAAAGAGCAAAGCAGCGAAGAATGTTGAATTTTATTCCATCTACAATAATAGGATATACCGGAAAAGATGACTATTTTGATCTCCTTTCGGTTTTTGATAAACTTGTAACAAATGCTATGTTTAATATACAAAAAAGAAGGCTAGCAAGGATCTTAGTAGAGAATGGAATTACAGATAAGATAGATAAAGTGTACCAATGTATTACCAATATACAAAAGCTAAATCAAAAGCTTGCTTTTAGCGAATTGTATGATGATGGTGTTATCTTTCTAAAAGAGGAAATAGATTTTCTGCGAAATTTGACAAATCTTGATGTGCACTCAGAAAAGAAACAGATGGCATATTTAATAAAGGAGACTAAAAATTATAAAATTACAGACTATATTTAGCTCGAAGTTTTTATTCAGTATTATACTCAATACTATTCATTTTTTTTCTTATCTTTGTCTTTTTACTTATTTTTTGACTGATCACAGCAACAATTTTTTATACAAGACAAATACAGTCTGTCTAACTCATGCTAAACTTCCAACAATTTACTTTCATCAAATGGCTTTGAGTTGTACCAACAATATCTGAAATAATCTAAGCACCACTCGTGAAATAACGAATCGTCTCTGCTATAGAACATGGAATTCATATCAGCGACTACTTTGTCTTTCACTGTGGGAAACATCACAGTTGCCTGTTTTTCATTTAATACTACTGCTACATACACTCTATCCACCATCCTTCTATCCACCACTTTCTTCTCCATTTTTAACAAATCATAAAATCCGGACTCACTTAAAAGCTGAGCACGCTTCTTGGGGACTATTGCTTTTTGGGGAAGTATGTAATTAAATTTTACACCATCGTCTTTTATTTTAGGTATCACAGATTCAATTAATTCTAGTGGTATTTGTGGCACCATTCCGTATATATACTCGGATGATTCATTGTAAAGCTCTTTCCAACGCTCGATAACGGCTACTAGCCCAGAAACATACTCTGAATTATTAAGGGAACCTATTCTATGAACAAATTTCATTGGAATTTCCCCCAAGTTATGGTCTGAAAAATATTCTTTATTCCTTGATAGAAAGTCATAGGCAGGAATCTGCTTTATGATTGTATTGCCAAAAGTTGTCAGAGAAAAAGTTCCTTCAGAGTTCTTCTTTATCAATCCCACTTCCATTAGTCTGTTAACATTTCTATGAACCTCTTGCATGGTAACTCCAAGATCTTTTGCAAGCTGCGAGAGTTTTGTGTCCTGTTCAGTTAGTTTAAGTAAGATTGAAAGTCTCTGCTCGCTTGCCAGCTCGACAAAAGTTTCTTCAGTGTTTTCAAGCGAGTACTTGGAACCATTGGAAGCATAAGAACTCTCATCTACTCTATCATCCACACTATCGATATTCGACTTGATGTCCATATAATTACTATATATTGATTGCAGCTATTATCTAATCTTTTTGCACTTTTATTAACTGACTTGAAAAGCCTGATCGAAAGCCTATTCGCAAAATTTACTTGAATTTAGTTGGCTGACATAGCTCAAGTTTTCTTATGTATTCTGTGTACACAAAGTAGCAAAACACATGCGGCGCTACATATATTTTGTTGTTTGAGAGCAAGATGTTTCCTTCCTATATATACTTCTGCTATCTGATACTATGGGATAACTATGCCTGACATATCCCTTGCGAAAAGCATGTTATTTAGTGTCACCTGAAATCTCATTCTGTTACGTTCTACAATAATTTCTAAATCATCCAGCGCATCAGAAATCTTCTGATCTTGTATTTCCTTTATTACCACATGGATAGACTCATGGGAGATTAATGCTTCAATAAATGCTTCAATATGCTCAAATGCATTTATTTTGGACTTGGCATGGTTTTTAGATTGAATGATCAACATCGTGTTACCGTCATATGTAAAATAAGGCGGAGAGTCATCTATCGCACAGGCTAAAGCAAAACCATTTATAGTCACTTTAAATATTACACACTCTTTGATCTGAACTGAAGATTATATAATAGATACCTAACAGCTGCTATAGAATGTCATAAGCAATAAAGTAACTTATCTCTAATATGCCTATTACTAATAATAATTGTTATCGCATTACTGTATAACTCCTGCCGGGATGGTTAACACAGTTCGACTAGAGTACGAAGTATTCTGCTTGTGGATGATGCACTACAATAGCTGCAGTAGAGTGCTCTGGTATTATTTGTCCGGATTCAGTCAGACCCATACCTGATTTTTCGGCATGCAGTAACTTCCATACTAGATGATGCTGCAATATATCAGGACAGCTAGGATATCCCCAACTATATCTGAGACCACGGTTAAGGCCGATTTGGAGCTCTTTCTTTATTTCAAAATTAAGCCATTCTGCCAACGCTTCTGCGGTCTCTACCGCTAAGCCATGTAAGTAATATGCATCAGTATATCTATTGTGCATATTCCATTCATCTATGATCTCTGTGGCTTTATTACCTACTGTAACTGCCTGAAAGCATACAATGTCATCTTCTCCAAAATAATCTGTTAAACACAAATGTTTTTCTTTCGATGACCTGGGGAAATCAAAAATGATTTGACCGTCTGAAGTGGCCGGAGAATCCACGGCTAACTTTCCATCTTTGTTGTGACATCTGAAATAGCCATAAACTGCTTTAGGTTCAAACAACTTTTCTCTGATTACTTTGTCTTTCCATTGTAGAAATAGTTTTTCAGCTTCATTTGTCAAACCCTGGGCAGCTTTTCCACGGATACCCCATGAGAGCACGAAAAGAGATTTTTTGTTAATGAAATTCCATACTTTATTTAGGTCAATTTCATCTGGGCCCAATCTTATTTGCTTGTTAATATGAGGTGGATTAGGTGCTGCAACTGGCTTTATATTGCTGACTAATATGTTCGTGTCCTTCTGCTCCTGTGGTCTATGAGTTTGCCTTTCCTCCCAAGCCTCAATCTTGCGTTGCCACTCTGAAATAAATTGTTCTTTCTCTTGTGACATAAGTTTATTGATAACTTTCAGGCCATCAAATGCAGTTTTGCAATAGAATACACCTGAATTATAGATTCCGCCGTCTCTTGCGATTCTGTTTATGTAGCTGCTATTGATAGCAGCACCTCCGCATAGTACGGGGATGTTTAGGTTATTCTGCTTTGCATATTCCAAGAAATATTGCATTTGCTTTGAGGTTGAGACAAGCAGGGCCGAGAGACCTAGTGCATCAGAGCTGGTTTCTTTGATTTTCTCAACTATTCTCTGTAGTGGAACTTGTTTTCCAAGATCGTATACCGTATATCCATTGTTTACAAAAATAGTTTTGACTAGGTTCTTTCCTATATCATGAACATCTCCATACACTGTGCATAATACTATCCTGCCTTTGCTAACTCCTTCCTGTCTGATCAGATACTTTTCCAATTCGGCAACTGCAGCCTTCATGCATTCTGCTGACTTTAACACAAATGGAAGTATGAGCTCGCCGGATCCAAACTTATCGCCTACTTCTTTCATAGCCGGTAGTAAAACCTCATTTAAGGTTTGAACAGCAGCATTATGGAAGTCTTCTTTTGATGCCTGAAATGTCAATTTAGTTTTTTGTTCGTCTTCTATGGGATCGTTTTTTTCTGGAGTTCTAATTCTACTACATATTGCCTTGACCACATCCTGCTCTATACCCTCTTTGAGTCTATTGACGATTCTAAAGTAACATCTTTGATCTGCATTTAATCGCGGATCGATATCTGTTGTTTTAGTATAAGAAGCAGTGGAAGAACTAGACTTTGATTCTTCAAAGTATGCAATTAGTTCAGCAAGCGCATTTGGGTTTCTATTGAATATAAGATCCTCTGCTAGTTTTCGTTGTACTGGTTCAATGTCTGCATAGGCGATAATATCTTTTGCGTTAATGATCACAGTATCGAGTCCAGATTTGATAGCGTGATATAAAAACACAGAATTGATTATCTTTCTGACCTGTACAGAAAGACCAAAGCTGACATTGCTCAGACCCAGTGTTGTGAAACAACCTGGGATATTTTCCTTTACCAAGCGTATGCCTTCTAGTGTAGCCTTTGCAGAGTCTAGGAATTCGGCTTCGCCGGTAGCAAGTGTAAAAGTAAGAACATCAAAAATGAACTGCCATGGCTGGAGGCCATACTCCTTGCCAGTATGGAATAAGAGCTTCGCAGTTTCTAGTTTTTCCTGAGGACTCTTTGCCATACCTTTGGGTCCAATACACATTGCGATGGCAGGAACGCCATATTTTATCATCAATGGGGCTAGTGAATGAAATCTCGAACCGTCACCTTCAAGGTTAATGGAGTTAATTATAGGTTTACCTGGAATTTGTTCTAAAGCTGTCTTGATGACCTTTGCATCAGTCGAATCGATAACCAGAGGAGCATCTATTTCCAAACTCAAACGCTTCACCAGGGTCTTCATCAATTCAGATTCGTCTGATCGTTCAGTGGTGGCGACACATACATCTAGGCAATGAGCACCGTCCTCTACTTGTGTTCTAGCCAAGTTTACTAGACCGTCGAAATCGCTGTTAAGCACCATCTCCTTGGCTTTCTTGGAGCCTTGAGTATTGAGTCGCTCGCCAATTATCAAAGGTGGAGGCTCTTGCCTTAGCTCTACTGCCTTCAGTGCTGAACTGACTCTGGGTACGTTCTTCCTCATTTGATTAAATACAGCTGTCCTTTAATTGAAAACCTATCTAAAACCTTACGCTATGTGCCCTTGTAGCCGCTGCTGTTGGTGTTGCTCTAGCATCCTGCGTAGTTCATATATATGTGCGGGTCTAGTTCCACAGCATCCTCCTATTATACGAACGCGTTTATAATTTCGGACAAAATCTTCCAGCTTTTCAGCAATTTCTTTGGGGGTCATTTTGTATAATGCTTTGCCGCCCTCATTTTGGGGCATGCCTGCATTTGGCATCACCAGTATAGGCAATTCATCCTGTTCGCTAAGCCATCTAACACTTGGCTCCATTTCAACTGGGCCGGTCGAACAATTCAATCCAAAAACATCAATGCCCATGTCACATACGGTTGTATAAGCAGCCTGAATGTTAGTTCCAAGCAGCATCTTGCCGTACTGATCTAGTGTGACATTGGCTATAATAGGAATTTTCCTGCCAGTTTTAGTTTTCTCGATTGCCTC
>Ga0157285_10000017_pt1 | contig 15018 bp, 14 predicted proteins | sample NitcycUS074202C1_FD_108400 | JGI IMG/M metagenome (GOLD analysis project Ga0157285, IMG submission 108400) | Soil microbial communities from Arlington Agricultural Research Station in Wisconsin, USA - Nitrogen cycling UWRJ-S074-202C-1 | ecosystem: Environmental > Terrestrial > Soil >... | reverse complement strand
TCGAAGATTGGAAAGGGAAAATATGCAATGGCTGAATATGAAAAGATAAAGCGAATAACGTTTCCATTAGAAAATCACCATTTACTTTTGATAACAACCGAAGTAAATGCTGATCATAGCAAGATAATAGACGGCGTTCTTAAGCTGCTTAGAGGTTGACCTGATCGAATTGAGACTTATTTTCTAACTATGGTACACGAATAGTGACGCGGCTCTCCTTTACTAGCTATTACTGTGAAGAAAATTAGATCGTTAGCGCATAATGCATATCATCTGAAGTATCAACTGTTGCTCTGCACTTTTCTAATATCAGATGATTTTCATGGGATATGAATACATATGTGTAGTACTAATCTAACATAAAAACATCATCTGCAAAGTCTGATTAATGCAACTAGTACTCCTTTAATTGTATACTCGCTCTTTCCACTTCACTAAGCATTTTTTTGTCTCCCCAGGTTTAAATTATATTTCATCGTGTTAAATCATCTTGAATAGTACCCACAGCCAAGCAAAACCTCCTATACTTGTTTTACTGGGTGATACTACTGTATATGTAGAATCAAATCAAATAAATTTATGTATGTTATCAGTATTATATGCCTCTATTTTTTGTGCACGAGGTATATCTATAATTCCACTTGCAGATAACCAATCATGACTCCCTAGGCCTCAGGATGGGATGGTATAATGCCTTTATGTATGAAGCCCCTGAATAATAGAGATTCACGTACATAAATATTAGACATGATCGAAAATCTCGTCTAGTGTTATAGTAAACGGCTTCTTGCCGGTCAGCTTGAACCTTGTAGAATTTCCCTTAACACTTACTTGTTGAATATATCCCAATTTACGAAAAATGATAAGCGCAATTTTACCGCGCTGTCGATTATTGCCACATGCTACACGATCCTTGTCTTGAAGGTTCTGCAATATGAATGTGCCATCTTTACTTTCAGCCGATATAATTGAAACAGCACGCCAAAGTTTTGATATGTAAGACTCAGGTTCGTTTAGTGAACCCATATAGACGGTTTTAGGATTATCTACAGATTTGGTTATAAGTTGAGCTGCAAAGTTAAGCTTGTCTGTATTTTTAAAATATATATTATAGACACTTTGCTTCCTAAATCTTCTAGTTTCCTTATTATCAAACCAGAACAGATATCCTTCGGGTTCACGTAAGTACGGCTGTACCAATACATTCTGCTGTTCGTCTTGTCTCGGGTCAGAATTTATTATTAGCTGAGCTTGATCTAACTTATCGTAATTTACAACATATTTCTTTTGGTGTTTTGACTCCAGTAACATTATAATGCCGTCATCTTTCAGAGATCTCAAAGCAAGATCAAAGTTGGTATCATAATGTCTACCGGCTTCCTTGCGTATTTGCTCGTCTAAAATTATGTTGTGTATACCTTCTCCAATGAGCTGCTGCAACATCCATTTTCGCCATTCTCCAGTTGATAACACTATGCAGTATGCTATCACATGAAGTATTTAAACATACGCCACTTATGACATGATCCTGCTAATTAGCAGTACATCACACGTCACTATTGTCATGCGTTTATATATTTCTGGTTTCAATATATAAAATATGTCTGAGGTCTCTTTACGTAGAGAGGTATTGTATAATAGGAAAAGGCCTCTGGAAGCTATATTCCAGAACACAACAGCAAGAATTTTAGATTTCCTTGTCCTGAATCAGAAATTTGATTATTCTGCACCCGAGATAAGCAAAATAACACAAATTCCGCTTAGAACACTTCAAAGGGTCTTGCCCCATCTAGTCAGGAAAGAAATGGTAAAGGAAACGGGCAGAATAGGTAACACTAGAATGTATATGCTTAACACAGAGTCGGAGTTAGCTAAGTTGCTAAGACAGTTCATGCTTGCCACTATAAATACAGAAATTGACGCCGCATTGAAAAAGCAAAAAACGTACCATCATCCCGAAGCCAAAGCTGGAGATAGAAGGAAAGATTATGCAGCATATGATTAGGCTCATTTGGGAGCCACCTTTCTGCAATCCTTTTGGTTGACTTTTGATAATAATTGTGTTATTGAAATATTGATTCAGTCCCATCCCAGATATTAAAACTTCTTTTTAGATCAACTAACAAAACATACCGACTATATTATCAAAGTTGGCTCTAGTAGGATTCCATTTGTAGGTCTTTAACAGTTGTATAACCTTTTCCCTATGGAAAAGTTTTATCAGCTGATTTATTCGACTGGAAATTGGTCCGCTCACAAATAATGATTGAGCAGCTGCAGTTACATTGGCTGGCTTTCTTTGAGTACTTGAGCTCTCAAAGTCAATAATATTACCAGCATTATTTGATTTTGAGACAATTATATGATGATTGAGACAGCTTAACTGTCCGTGATCTATTCGCGCAGTATCTAGGCGATAGCACTGCTCTAGAACTGATATGACAAGATTACGGGCTTGATCTGGGCCTATATCCTGCTTATTTATCCAATCTACGATACTTAAACCATCGATGAACTCCATTGTAATAAGATTTTTCGATGACCGTAACAAAACGGGACCCACTCCAGCAGAATTTGCGATTTCATGTAAATAAGCCTCTCTTTTCATTGTATATCTATTTGCATCAGTTCTTCTTATTTTAAGAGCACAAATTTTGTTCTTGGCTCTCACTTTAAGAACAATACTCACGCATCCCTTGCCCGCGATAGTAATTTTACCGATTCTAGTTCTTCCTGTTGGTAAAAAATGTGTTATACCAAATGAAGAAATTTCGTTTAAACGACTAGAGTATTCTCCAAGCGAAAAATCAGGGTATGCAACAATATTTGCAAGCTCAGGGGAACATATGTCAATTTCATTATTATACAATGAGGTCCTTTGCGAAAATCTTATCGACTGCATCCTTGGCTATTCCCTTTATTCTTCGTTGCGCTCCTGTATAAATTTGAACTGATTGTCGAATATCGCTCTTTAAACCTAAGGTAACTCCTGAGCTTTCTATGTCTTCAGATAGCATTAAATTGAGATAATTTTTAGCGAACGTTTCCTTTCTTTTTACCAATATTCGGATCTTCATTTCATCATCTATCCACATAAAAACAGTTTCCTTTCTGTTCTTTGAAATAAAGCTCGTAGTGGCATTTCTCCTAAAAACTTCTGGACCGATCCTTTCACGATATGGCCATAGTTCCAGCGATTCGAACAGAAATACGAATGCGGCTAGATTTTTTTCATCTGTACTACATGCAGTTCGTATTACTTTAAAATCAGCAATCTTTAGTTGTTTTGAAAGTGCGTTAAGGCTTTTCTTTAGCTGACCCCAAATTACATCAGGGCTACGCTTAGAATAACTGAATTCGATTACAAGTAAATTCGGATAAAGTCGCTTATACAAATACTTTACTTCTTTCCTATTTGTTTTCGATTTCATAAAAAAATAAAGCGATGGTCTTTCCAAGAATGCCCTTGCACCTAGTACAAACCTACCGATACTTTCTGCAGAAATTGCTGCACCTAAATTTCTTCTAGCATCAATAGGATCAACTATAATCAAGTGACTATTAAAAGTCCTTATAATATCCTGATCTACCTTCTCTATAGAAATTACCTCCTTCTTTTCTTGTCCCCATACTCCTTTCATGTTAGAAATTGTCTCTAAAACCGACTTGAACGAACCAAACTTTAAAATCAAAACTTCAGTAACATAGCCACTAAAACCGCTCGTGGCAATTTCAGCTCCATATACTCCGATACCTTTGAGAAATTTCTTCAACAGTCTAACTTGTTTTTTTTTGTCTCCATCTAAGTTATCCTTAATATATTGTGTATGAAACGGAGATCGATCGGCTGCGCTTTTCCACTTGCCTTTTTCTACATTGTAACATGGTACAACATTGACTCGAATTCTTCTAACGAATGCTTCAACGTAAGGATGGCTAGAATAACGAATACGGGGTTTGTATTTTCTTAATGATTCGAAGCCTATTTGTTTACCGAGCTCTTCAAATTCTTGGTAGCTTGTAGAAGCTGCTATTTTCACAAAAATATCTATGTCTGCGTCGTCTTTTAACCAGGTTCCTTTTGCAAATGATCCACCAAAAACTATTCCCTCTATTTTTGGAGAATTATATCTGCTTATGAGTGCCTTTGTGTTCTCTGCTATTGTATTTACTTTTTTAATTTCAGAAGATGACGGTTCACACCACTGTATTACCTTAGAAAGTGTTTTACTCAAAATGTCACTCATTTGGCACGCACCGCGAATATGTCAGAATAGATTGGGCCGTAACGAGTTAGAGTGCTAACTTTGAGACACAATTTTTCAATAACGTCATCTCCAAAAGTCTTCTTATCATATGTTGACAATATATGATCTAGTCTGAGCTTTCCTCTTTTGATACGAAATATTGTCATATGAGGTATAAAGGGTTTATCTGCTCTAAAACCAATATCTTTCATTTTAGATATTACCGATTCAGCTAAGCTGACGAGTTTTCTTTTCCCTTCCTCATCAACACCAACCCAAATTACATTAGCAAGATTTGGGCTCGGAAATCCTCCAATACTACTATAAGTTATTTCTATTGGTTCAAAATTTAATTCAGATAACTTGTTTTTGATTTTTTCAATAGTAACCTGATCGACTTCATTGAGGAAAATAACAGTAAAATGAAGATTCTGCTCCTCAACTGGTCTTACTTCATAATCCCTCCACCTGGCGATGTCGGATAGTTCTTGCTGTAATTTCTTAATTGAGTTTTTGCTAGATATATCGACTGCTATAAATGTCCGCATTCCTTTCAAGTCTTTTCAGATCACTTAAAAAGAAGTACTTATATTATTTTTGAATTTCAAGAATGAAATATATGACCAGTAGAAAAAATATTCCCTGTTTCCTTTATATTACCAGCTCCGACTAGCATTATTGCCATCAGTATTCCAGCTAGCAATTATAAATAACCTAGTCTAAATTGGAGCACCGAATACATGATAAAAAACAATAAAAAAATAGAGGAGCCATGAAATCAGATGTTAAAAATCGACGTAGACTTATTGTCTGTCTAACTGGGATGCCAGGCGCTGGTAAGTCTACTGTTGCAGATTCATTAAAGGAAAAAGGATTTTCAGTAATAGCAATGGGTGATATGATAAGAGAAGAGGCCAGACAGCAAAATTTGGATCCAACTGACACTAATTTAGGAGATTTGATGTTAAAATTACGCAAGGATCTCGGCCCGGGAGCGATAGCCCATTTAATTTTGAGAAAAATTAAGAGAGAAGGCATAGCTAGCTCGGGCAGAGACGGCATAGTCGTTGACGGTATACGCGGAATTGCTGAAGTCGATATATTGAAGAGAGTAGGATGCGTCAAGTTACTTGCGATTCACGCATCAACAAACAGGAGATTCACGCATTTAAAAGAAAGAGCAAGGTCCGATGATCCCTCTGTGATCGAAGATTTTGTGACCCGTGACAAACGTGAATTAACCGTAGGCATCAGCGAGGCAATTGCTTTAGCCGATGAAACATTGTCGAATAATGATTTAACTATTGAGCAGTTAAAAGAAAAAGCATTTACTATAATAAAAGGATGGCTTAATTCAAGTTACGCTAAATAATAAGTGTGGAATTATAAATATAGGTCAAGATTCAGCTCATGAGAAAGTCTCCTGTAACAGTCCAAGTTGAATTGAAAATCGAGGCTGCAGTTAATCCTTCAGAACACTTACAAAAGGTAATTTCCGCTATTTCTAATATATTTAATGGATGCTCAGCAGAACTCAAGTATGGAAGCTTAATCGTAGCGAGGTGCACTGGGGCTGGATATTTGACAACTATTTATGACCAAAGCAGAGCCAGAGCTGCCATGGGCGTTTTGAGAAGGATGCTTACAGATAATCGAATTTCTAATACTACACGATTTCTATTGAACAAGCAAGCAGCCGTTGCAGGGATAGTAGTAATAATCGAGGATGAAAGCGAGTCGCCGTTAGGTCCGATAAGGGTTACCATAGTTTGCGATGAATTAGACAATCTTATTGACTGGCTAGCTCCATTGGATTAACAAGAGTTGATCTACTCTTGAAATTTGAAGAATTTGAGATAGGACAATCACTTGTCACCAATTTTGTTAAATGAAGATGAATTTCGAAATACATATTATTTGCAAAGACAAGTAACATCTTGTTTGAAAAGACGGCATTGGCTATTAAAGAAGGAGTAAGTGGAATCTTTCTGTCAGGTCTTGCGATATTATCACGTACAGAGGGTGAAATGACAACGTTAAAAGAATTTTCTGAGAATGCTATGTTGCTCCATGGTATGGATGGGCACCCAGATTGGGAAAACAGACAGACCAGGTCTTTGGCTGGAGTTCATCCAAATGATATACTGCAAGTAAAATATTCAATTGGCGAGAAGAAAAACCTGCTAACAAGGAACATGATATATTGTCCATTGACATAGAGATCCGAACAATTGAAAATCAAAAACTGGTTATACTGTCCAGTAGAAGCGTATGCAGAGTAAAAAATGATTGCGATAGAAAATTTAAAGTCTTTTCATTTAAGCTTGAGTTGTGTAAATTCTCCATATACCTATAATGTTTGTGTATGCGTTTCGCTCCTTATTTATTTTCATATCTCGTAATGAAGATTGTGAAATAAAACGTACTGATAATAATTGGTTCGAATTGTTTCTTGCTTGGATATTTTTCATTCTTATCTGACAAAACGATCTAAAATTTGGAAAATGTTTCATTTCGTTAATGTAAGTATGAGTTCCATGATTCTGCTCATGCTACCATATAATGCCGTTATTCAATAGTGGTAACTTGATCGTTATTCCTGTCATGTCAACTTAGATGAAAAGAATAATTGGAAAGATGAAAATAAAAAGATGAAAATGCTAATCATTTTTATATGGGATATATTACATGTTATACTGGCTTGCCATACTTGTGTAATATTTGAACAGATGGTTTCATCATAATATTTTAATGAAATTATATAAGATGTTTAGAAATTATTACTATTTAGTTATGCAATTATAACATTGCACTTTAATGTCCATTTAACCATCTTATCTTCTAATCATGAACTTTGACCGCAGTTGGGTTAAACAGAAGAGACCAGCTACTTCAGAGAAGATAAAAGAAAGGGTGAAAACACCACAACCCCTTAAACCACGAGTCGAATTTGCAAGGAATAGAATTCAGGCACAAAGTCAGAAATTAGATACAGTGTTACATAATTTAAGAGATAAAGAGAATGCACTCTTCAATCAGGTAGTCTCAAGCTTGCAAAAACATGATGTACAAAAGAGTAAAATGTTATCAAATGAGTTAGCACAGACTAAAAAAACTGCGAAGATGATCTCACAGATAAAGATGACAGTAGAACAGGTAAATCTTAGATTGGAATCCACAATAAGCATGGGAGATGCGGTAGAGTCGATCGGCCCAGCAATCGGAGCATTGACAAGAGTAAAATCGGGGTTGGCTGGAGCAATGCCTGATGTGGATACAGAATTAGGTGAAATAAATGGAGTTTTCAATGAAGTTATAACTAACATGGGAAGTGTAGGCAGCGAATCATTTCAATTTAGTGCTCGTGGTGAAGACATAGACAGGATTTTATCTGAGGCGAACGCAGTTGCTGAACAGAGAACAAATGAGAACCTTCCAGATGTTCCAATTGGATCGTTTAGTAGCTCCAGGAGATCATCAATGGGTGGGACATCGCAATAATGCGATTCATAGCTTAGGATGAAGGATTATTTATTCACCTCGAAGAAGAAACCTTTTTGTCTGGAACACGCTTTATTTGTGATGTGCTGGCTTTTTCAAGATTATTCATTAGTCCTAGGGCGTATTGTTGTTGACATGTAGGCTAGTGGACTAGGGCTCTATGTTTATTTAAGCTGTCTCGAGCTTTTGTTGTCTTACTGTATGCCCTTAGTAAAGTCTCTGTATATAGATACCGCATCTTCTTCGTCCTTTGCACCGACTATTGTAGCAGCACCGCTTGACAGAAAACTAACAGATAGCTTCCCCGATTTGTTACTTATTGCAGTTATTCCCAGATCACCTTTAGTTTTAACATGGTATCCCGATAATTCTGCATTCTTTGCTATTCCTACTAGGCTAATTGGTGAGGGCAACAGCTCTGATGGAGTAACGGTATATGTTCTCTTACCGTTGTCTCTTCCACAAAGCTCTTCTATAATTAGCTGCTGTACTATAATCTTTTCTTCATTTCTCTCCTTCTGTGTTCCACATGAAGGACATTCTTTTTGTCTAAAGATCTGTATCTTGTCAAATGAAAGTTCATTCAAGTCTATGTAGAGCAGCTTATTTTCAAGTGTTGGTTGACGGCCCATGATAATCTTGACTGCTTCTGATACTTGAATACCAGCTACTAGATACAATAGCGAAGGATGTACCCCTTCTGTGCTGCAAGTTGGCATATCATCCTCAGACAATGCAGGAAATACACAACGTAAACATGCAGATTTATTGGGCAGTATAGTGCATATCGAACCCATCATTCCTAGTGCTCCTCCGTATATGAAAGGGATATTGAATTTAATACAGGCATCATTTAGAGCATATCTAGCATCGATGCTATCCAGTGCATCAATAACAATATCGAATCCTGCGATAATGTTTTCAGCTGTATATTTGGTCACAGAAAGGGGAGCAGGTTCTATCTCAACTGCTGGATTTAATGCTCTTAGACGTTCTGCTGCCACTTCGACCTTTACCTTACCAATATCTTTCTCCGAATAAAGATGCTGTCTGTGTAAATTTGAGATCTCCACAACATCTCTATCTACTATTTTTAGTTTAGCGATGCCCATTGCGGTTAGTTGCGTCACAATGGGATTCCCAATTCCACCTACACCGACTACGCAGACCTTAGCATTACGAAGTTTTTCCATTCCCGTAAATCCTATTTCTTCAAGCATTATCTGCCTAGAATAACGTTGGAAATCGTCAGCTGTTAGATCCGCTCCACCTGCAACGGCTGGCAATATATATACAGAATCACCTTCTGTAAGCGATGTTGACATCCCTTCATTCTTAAAGCGCATATTTTTACCGTTGATGTAAATGTTGATGAGAGCACGCGGTTTGCCATTGAGATCAAATACTCTCCTCTTAAAATCATCTCCCATCTGTTCAGAAAGTTTTGTAAATGCATCATCTAAGTTTTTGGCTTCCAAGGAGACCTTTTTTTCTCCTGCACCTTTGTTTAATACTGATGGAATTGTGAATTCAACTTTGGCCATTTTTATTTTTATTTATCCTCCATATCTATTATATACACACACCTATACCTATCTAATCATGGCTGAAACTACCTGTGCATCTGGTTTTACAACATTAAGTTTAGGAAGCATGTCTATAATTGCTTCTGTAGCCTTCAGCCCATTACCCGTAATATAACAAACTGTTGTCTCATCATTATCAATTTTGCCGTCTTCGATTAACTTCCGAAGAACAGCTACTGAGACTCCACCAGCAGGTTCCGTAAATATACCTTCCGTCTTGGCAAGTGTTAATATTCCATCGACAATTTCTTCATCCGTAGCCTCTTCTGCAATTCCATTATATTGCTTCAATTTTTTCAATACATATGATCCATCTCCTGGATCACCTATTGCAAGGCTTTTCGCAATTGTTTCAGGTCTTTCAACTGGAATAACATTATCACTTTTTCTCTTGAAAGCATCTACTACTGGGGAGCATCCGTGAGGTTGTGCTGCAGTGATCCTCAGATTTCTTACGCTATCGATAAATCCAAGTTTATGCAATTCTTCAAATCCTTTGCAAATTGCATTTAACATTGCTCCACTTCCAACTGGGATTATCAGATTGTCAGGAACTTGCCAATTCATTTGCTCAGCTACTTCATAAGCAAGTGTCTTTGAACCTTCTACATAATAAGGTCGCATATTGATATTCACAACACCAATACCTTTGGAGTCGCCAATTATTGAGGCAACTCTATTGGCATCATCGTAGGTCCCCTCTACCGCAACAAATTCAGCACCATACGATAACGCCTGAGCAATCTTCACGTGTTCTATATCAGATGGAGCGAAAATATAGCACGGTAGTTTTGCTTTTCCAGCATGAGCTGCTGTTGCAGAAGCAAGATTGCCTGTAGATGCACACCCTACAGCTTTTAATCCCATTTCTCTAGCTTTTGAAACAGCTACTCCCGCAGGCCTGTCCTTAAATGAAAATGTGGGATTTACAGAATCATTCTTAATAAATAGGTTTTTCAGTCCTCCTATTTCTTTACCAAGTCTATCAGCATATTGTAAAGGAGTAAAACCTGCATTCAGATTTACGATATTACTCTTATGAGTAACTGGAAGAAGTTCAAAATACCTCCAATAGGTTTTCTCTTGCCTAGATGTAAAAGTATTCTTATTTATATTAGAAGGAAGGTTATAAATGACGTCAAGAGGACCAAAACACTCCTCACATACATATACAAATTGAGGTTCATATTCAGCACTGCATTCCCTACACTTGAGTGATTGTATATTACCCATTATTGTAACTATCACCTATCCTATGTCCATTATAAATAAGGTTCGCTAAGCACAATTTTAGTATTACTAAACTTTATTGTTAAATTGTGTGATAATTGCTTAACATGTACTCTAAATTATTTCCTGTCAAATAGAAAACTTTATCAGTATCTTGACAAATTATCTCAATTTTTATTTTCTTTTTCCAGTATATTGTGAAAACATGATCTGAAACCTGTGTGACATGAGTTTGCATATGTATCTACTATATATATTACAGCATCACAGTCACAGTCAATTAATATCTCTTTGACAAAGTGTACATTCCCCGAGTCTTCTCCTTTCATCCATAATTTATTACGGGAAGTGCTCCAAAAATGAGCATTTCCGGTTTTAATGGTATGATTGAGCGCTTCCTTATTGACATACGCTAACATGAGAATGTCTCTTGTTTTGCGGTCTTGAACTATTACAGGTAGCAGACCGTTTCGTTTTTCAAAATCAATTTCCTGTATAGACTTATTATTCATATTATGTATAATTCTATGTATTCTGATACATAATTAAATTTGTTTATGTATTGTAGAAGTCTGGGCGTATAAAAATATATGATAACACCAGGAATGAACATAAAATACTCTTAGTCATAAAGAGCGTATTTCAATTTAGAAGCATTATTTATTTACTTACTTTATATAACAACTAACTCACTCCACTTGGTCTCTGATGTTCCTTGTGTTCTAATTTCTTATGCTGTTCCTTGTCCTGTTCTGTTGTGAAAATTATTCCACATACTTCGCATTTGATTCCAGTAGATGAAGAAGAAGTTTTCTTATCTTTTGTTGTCATCAAGTATTGATAAGTTTCATCAGATAAGTAGGTTTTCAAAAAACTACTATACGGTTTCGCCCTATCAATACCATACAAGTTATAAATTTTTGTCAAAATATCCCCTCACATAGTTATAACTATATTTACAACAAGATGATTATTTTTCTTTAAATAACATGGTGACAACTGCCAAGAACGAATCCTCTGATATTCTACATATAGGATTTGATGACACTGATTCACAGAGACGCAGATGCACTACACACCTCGCATTTAGGATTGCAAACTATTTGTTAAAGCTAGAGGTGCGGTTTATTGATTATCCATTGCTAATTAGACTAAATCCAAACGTGCCTTGGAAGACACGCGGAAATGGTGCAATTTGTCTAAGAATAAAGACAAAGACCCATGAAAGGATAGTTGAGTATGTAAAACGAGCTATTGAGGACGAGTCTGAAATAGGCTCAGGTGCGAATCCCGGCGTTGCTTTCCTCATAGGAGAACAAGTGCCAAATGCTCTGAAAGACCTCAGCAGAGTTGCATTGTTCGATATTGTAAGCACATACCAAGCAGAAAAGATCGCAAGACAACAATGCATACAGTATTTCACTTTCGGCAATGGTCAAGGTTTAATTGGTTCATTGGCAGCAATTGGATCTTTATTACTTGGTGACCATACCTTTGAGGTAATAGCCTACAGGAAATTAGAGAATTGCGGAACCAATAGAGTCGTGGATGCATCAAGAGTAATAGAGTATAGCAAGTACACATTCCCAAATACCTTTAACAACTACGATGAAAAGAATAGACGCGTCCTGATCACTCCCCACGGGCCTGACCCTGTCTTTTGTGGCATAAGGGGAGAAAGTCCCGATGTCGTAGTTTGGTCACTAGGAAGATTGCAAATAGAAGAAGATCTAGATGGTTACATGATTTTTCGTTCTAACCAAGGGACAAATATGCATTTGCATAATCCATTGAAATTAGAAGAAGTAAAAGCATTTAGTGCAGGCTATATTCTGGGTAAAGTCAGTAAAAAACCACACGTGATCCCTGGGGGTCACGTTCTATTTGAGGTCGAGGATCGAAATGGCATTACTTGCCCGGCGGCGGTATACGAGCCGACAGGGCTGACAGATCTTGCTTCAAAGCTAGAATTAGGTGACATTATGGAAATTGGCTGTAGCGTAAGAAGCTCGACCTCAAACTTTCCAAAAATCCTAAATATAGAGTATATCTTGCTACTAAGACTTAGTGAAAGATACAGCTTTTTTAATCCGTTATGCAAATGTTGTGGAAAACGAATGAAATCAGAAGGAAGAAACAAAGGATTTCAATGCGAGAAGTGTGGTTTTAAAGATAGAGTTATTAAGAAAAATTGTTCGATTCAAAACAGAAATATTTCGAGGGGACTATATGTCCCAACTCCAAAAGCACATAGACATCTAACCAAACCGATCCAAAGATATGGTATGGAAAAGGCGTTATTACAGACAAGTGTGCAACCAGAACTTTTTTCAAAATGGTTTTATTCTTCATGTAATACAAAGCTGTGTGTATAATAACCGAGCAGGGCATAGAAAAAATCTTTTGGAACGGCACCAAGGAATCAGCGCTTATCGCATAAACTACTAGTGACCCTGCAATACATGTCTTTATGATGGTGATAGCGGGGGGTTGATTTGAACCTACGGCCATAACCTTTGCTTAGTCATGGAAACCGCTCTGCGGGTTATGAGCCCGCCGGGATTACCTCGCCTCAATATAGAGATCTGGCTTCCCCACCCCGCTGTCAGCATGTTTGTACAAGGGAAATATATCTCTTTTACAGCTGCTGGGAACCTATTAACATCGCCGAGCCTGTGCCAAAAATTGAGAGTAGTTGTGGCCTATGCAGTACAACATTTCATTATTGGTAATTCACAATATAATTCACGATATATTATTAACTGTAAATGAAAACAGAGTGTGCAAGTGAGGCTTGAAATATACTTTCAATGACAACAGACATAACGAACCTTTTAGATGAATTGCCGAAGATTAGCAAAATCTGGCTCTTTTATTGAAAAGTTTGCTCTTTCCTCGAGTATTCTATGTTTTGGCATGAATGCAATTCCAATTTCTGCCTTCTCTATCATGCACAAGTCAGATTTGGTATCTCCAATTGCCACGGTACATCCTGAACCAATTTGAAATCTTTGTGCATTCTTCTCTAGAAAATATCTTTTACAAACCGAAATGTTGCAATAACATCCAATTTTCTGCCAACCCAATGGCATATTGATATTACCTGTCAATTTTCTATTCCCATCTAACTCTAGCATATTAGCTTCACAAAAGTCAAAGTTTAATTTCTCTGCTATGTAATTGGCTGCTATATCATAACTGTCGCTTATTATTCCGAGTACATGTCCTTGCTCTTTCAGTTCTCGGACAACTTTCTCGCAATTTTTCATTAGGCTTATGCTTTCGATTGCTTTAGTTATGTCATCAGCAGAGATCCCTGTGAACAAGTGTGCTATATTTCTACTCTGCTCATACCCGTACAAGGTACGGTTTCTTTGAATCTCTCTGACTTTGTCTGACAAATTGAATCTGTCTGCCACAGCAAAGACCACTCTTCCATCAATAAGTGTGCCATCCATGTCAAAGGCTATAAGCAAACGATTATTGTTGTTTTTACTGTTCATTATAGATATCACCGAAAAGCATGGCATGTATTTTAGTAATGGCGTAAGTTCTCATTCCAAACAACATATCTAGAGTGGGAGCTAATGATTTGCAAGCATAAAGTAAAATAATGAGGCTTTTCTACACCACCTAGCTGCTATTCTCCTATTAATCTTGATAATCCTACATTGTCTTTATTACCTAAAATAAACTATCCTTTTTATATCCTTTTTTGCTGTAACGATTCATCTCAGTGACAAAGCTTTCGAGTATGTCTCTATACAGGTTATATCCCGCTACTGGTACTCGATATGCAGAAAAAATAGCAAACTTTTGCTTTTAATATTGATATGGTAATGATATCGATCTATAGCAATCTGAAGTTATCAAAAGTCTTTATGATGCCATTAACAAAAGTACATTCTACATAAGCTTTTTTTAGAGGCTGACAGGGTGATCAAATTGCGATTCCGCATATTGCTACGCTAAAGTGGGTAATATTGTTTACCTAGAGAAGATATTTACTGTTAGACAGTGCTAAGAAGTAGAACATAGTGCGGGAGGTGGGATTTGAACCCACGAACCCCTGAGGGATGAGGTATCCCAGTCACATTCCTATAAAGACATCTGAGCATCGTGCTAGACACTTGCGTCTTGTCTCACGCCGTTGACCGGGCTAGGCGACCCCCGCGGTAATCTGCCATGATATTATTCTAATATATATATTATAAACGAGAAAATGACCAGTTATGGTCGATAAGCGATGCATAGTTTGTTTACCTTTATATCTCGATTTGCATTGAATTACACGAGCACAAAATTTCTAATAGTTGACCTGAGACAATTTAGTTAACTACTTGTGCTACTATAATCTATCAATGTGTTTTCATCTGCTTCGAAACCTTCACCTACTAGTGATACAAACACATCATCTAGCGTTATTGGTGAAACCGTGAATGAAAGATTTCTTT
>Ga0157285_10000015_pt1 | contig 15136 bp, 15 predicted proteins | sample NitcycUS074202C1_FD_108400 | JGI IMG/M metagenome (GOLD analysis project Ga0157285, IMG submission 108400) | Soil microbial communities from Arlington Agricultural Research Station in Wisconsin, USA - Nitrogen cycling UWRJ-S074-202C-1 | ecosystem: Environmental > Terrestrial > Soil >... | reverse complement strand
TGATGTTAAAAAGACAAATGCTCCTCCCCGGATATAGAGGAATAATGCTGTCAGTATTAACAGTACTATCGGTTCTATTGGTTAACATTCTAATCTTTTCTAGTATTGGGGCACATATAGGAGTAACTTCAGCAACATTCTAATCTTTTAGTATGACCACAATATAAAATTTCAGACATAAGGCATTTCTATAGTATAATGCTTTAACGCATTGCACATTCCTTTTTTGGTCTAGTAAATAATAACGCTATTTTCTCGATTCCTTTTTATGACCTTTCAGCGTCGTTTCATATCATATGAAATATAGGAGCAGAACTGACATAGCAGCATTGATTCTGGAAGCTGCGAACGGTGGTGCCGCCAAGACAAAAATAATGTATAGAGCATTTCTGTCTTATGCCCAGCTGAAAGAATACTTGGCTGTGTTATTAGAAAATGGCTTGATAGAGTATAAAGAAGGAGATCAAATTTTTAAAATAACTGAAAAAGGTATACATTTCCTGCAATTATATAGTCAAGTTGGAGAATTAATTTCTGCTACTAATGAAATAGATAAGGAATAAAGCTCCTTAATTGATGAGAATAGTAATCACTTAATTATTTATATATTAAATTGAAACAATTTTTGATTCTTGTATATATGCACTTTTTTAATTGATGACTATGTATCTATATAGATACCACCAAATCATAATAAGATGAACAATGCTAACAAGGAGAATAAATAAATATAAAATCTAAATTGCGGTCCTCTCAATTTATCTAAATCTTCGCTGCCTTATTTGTCAAACAATACAGATGGTGGTAAGAATAGTCAGACTAGGTTACAAAATCTTACAAAATAATATTAATCAACTGATTTTATTATTCTGTGCTGCTGAGTTTCTTTCTCTTTCTCCTTTAAGAAGATATCGTAAGCTCCCTCCGCGTCTGAATTGTTGTGTACAATTGCTCTTATTGCTTTTATCATTGCAACAGGATGATCGGATTGCCAAATGTTTCTACCCATATCAACTCCTACAGCACCATGCTCTATTGCATTATATGCTAGTTCAAGTGCATCAATTTCTTTTGACAATTTCTTGCCACCAGCTATTACTACGGGAACAGGGCACCCCTCCACAACCCTTTCAAAGTTTTCGCAGTAATATGTTTTAACTACATGCGCACCTAATTCAGCAGCTATTCTACATGCCAAACCAAGATATCTAGCATCTCTAGCCATTTCCTTGCCAACAGCGGTGACCGCTAGAACAGGAATACCATACTTTTCACCTTCATCAACAAGTTTAGATAGAGCTGTGAGCGTTTGATGTTCGTATTTGCTTGCTACAAAAATCGAAAGAGCAAGGCATGTAGCATTCAGTTTGATGGCATCTTCAATAGAGGTCGTGATACTTTCATTAGACAGATCTTCTCCAACAATACTGCTCCCGCCAGAAACTCGCAAAACTATTGGCACGTCCGTATTTGGATTTACTGATGTTCGCAAAACCCCTCTGGTAATCATCAATGAGTCAGCATGTGATAAAAGGGGTTGTATAGTTCTACAGGGTAGCTCTAATCCTTCTGTTGGACCCAAAAAATATCCATGGTCGACTGCAAGCATAACACACCGACCATCTTCTGGACGAATGATTTTTGACACTCTATTTTTCATACCCCAATCCATGTTCTGATTACTGTCATTCATGCTCTTTTTTTATTATATATAGTTTCTACAATTTATTCGGATGTCACAATCACTTTCATTGAATCCTTAGCTTCATCTGCACATCTTATTGCAACATCAGTATTTTTAATATCAAAACGGTGAGTTATTAAAGACTTTACATCTAAGCGTTTCTCTACAATCAATTTTAATGCCTGGTTTGTTTCAATCTCTGACGCAGCGTAAGTCGGAATGATAGATTGTTCATTTGCATATAACTTGTTCACATTGACCGGAATTTCCGATCCTTTGGATGGGACACCGAAGAGCATTACTTTACCTGCTTTTCTTGTTACGTCAAAAGATTGTTCAAGTGCTTTTGCGCTTCCTGTGGCAACAATTGAAATATCAACACCTCTGTAGCCAGTAACACTTTGTATTTTTTTGATGAGGTTACTTTCAGTCATAGAATTAAAAGCTTGGACATTATCATATTTTTTTGCAAAATCCACTCTAAAGTCATTGATGTCGAGTACAATGATTTTTCCTGCACCCAATGCTTTTGCAAGAGTCACATGCATCATTCCCGCAGGACCTGCTCCGAATACTGCAATATCATCACCTTTTTGAAAATTGCATTTGTTTATTGCTCTTATACAACATGCTAATGGTTCAATAAGTGATGCTTCATCAAATGTTACGCTGTCTGGTAATTTTATAAGCCCTCCCCGAGAAAGGTTCCATTCAGGTACTAAGAATTCTTCTGATAATCCACATGGATCAATTTTACTTTTTTGATACATGGTACACATCGTATAATCTCCATGCCAGCAATAATAGCATGAATAGCAGCTAACGTGATGATGAATGAAAACACGATCTCCCAGTGCAAAATCTTTCACATATTTTCCTATATTTATAATCTCACCTGATGGCTCATGTCCAAGTCCAGAGGATAACATCCCATATTGACCATGAACTTTCTCCAAATCAGAACCACACAGTCCGCATGCGCGCATTTTGATAAGAACATCTCCATCACCTAGTTTTGGAGTTGCTACGTCATCAATTGAAACTGCATTTTTACCTTTGACAAAGACAGCTTTCATCAATCGGAGATTAGAACTTCAACTATAAAAAATGTCTGAAAACATTACAAAATATTAACGAAATTTGAAAGATTTGGGTTCCATTATATAAAACAATCTGTTGTTTCAAAACAACATCTAAAGGTAGGCATTGTATTATTTTCAAAAGTAGTAAACTATATCCTAGTATTATTGTAATTTCGTATCGTTAAATAATGTATTGCCATAAAAATTTTTCCAGTAACTGATAAAAGTTTAGATCATGTGATTACTAAAAGTATGATAAAATTAATTCTCATATTCGGTATTGTAGCGGTATAGTAATGACTGAATTATATAGTGGTATTAATTCATCATATGCAATCCAATAAAGAAGGATTAACCTTTTCCATACCTTGGCATGATTGGCTCTTTCTAATACAGTTGGGATTAACGTAGAAAGTATATACTACAAACACAGATACATTCCCTTCTCTTTTGATAGACATGGTAATATAGATCTTGAATCAATTTTTAACCTACCTGATAAAGAAAACTACTAATCTTAATAACGATTATTGCAGTTAGGGTAATTGTTATTTAATCAGGCTAAGGTAGAAGAAGTTAAGGTTCGACGTATTATCATATATCGCACAAAATCTTTATAAATTATACCATTGCAATCTATGAATAATGCCTTGGGCTAAAAGTGAAAGGTCTTGTATTACTTCGCAGCTGCAGGGTACGGCGGTTACAGTTGTACTTCTGGTGCTGCTGCTTTAAGTCATATTTTGCACTTTATTTTGACAGGGCATTTTGGTGGAGATATATATAAATGGTGGAGATGGCCGGCGCAAAAGCCTTGATTTGTGCTCTTGAAAAGGAGAGCGTAGACGTAGTGTTTGGACTTCCAGGTGGAGCAAACCTTCCTATTTATGATGCTCTAGTGGATGCTGGCAACCTTCGCCATATCCTTGTACGGCATGAACAGTCTGCTGCTCATATGGCTGACGGATATGCAAGAATAAAAAGGAAAGCCGGAGTGTGTTTTGCTACTTCTGGCCCAGGTGCCACTAATCTTATTACAGGTATCGCTACGGCATATGCTGATTCTTCTCCTTTGATCGCTGTAACTGGTCAAGTGCCATTAGCTATGATCGGAAAAGATGCTTTCCAAGAAACTGATATAATTGGTGTTGCTAATCCTTGTACAAAGTATGCGTTCCAACCAACAACAGCAAGCGAAATCCCAGAATCAGTAAAAAAGGCATTCTATATAGCAGAAACTGGAAGACCTGGTCCTGTGCTGATAGATATTCCCAAGGATGTGCAACAGGCTACTGCAGATATGAAATTTCCTGAACTTATCAAAGTGAGGGGTTACAATCCTATCGTTGATGCTGATCTATCTCAAGTGGGGAAGGCTGTTGAAATTTTGCTTAAAGCGGAAAGGCCGATCATAATGGCTGGTGGTGGTGTAATTCTTTCAGGTGCTTTTTCAGAATTACAAGCACTTGCAGAATTGTTAATGACTCCTGTAGTAACTACCTTTAAAGGAAAAGGTGCGTTTCCTGAAAATCATCCTCTTGCTATGGGACCCATTGGAATGCATGGGCATGCGGAGGCCAATAAGATCATCATTGAAGCAGATTGCATACTCGCAGTGGGCGCAAGGTTTTCTGATAGGTCGATAGGAAGATTTGATGAGTTTGGAAAGGGGATGAATATTATCCATATGGATGTCGATCCTGCAGAAATCGGTAAGAACAAGTCTGTCGATGTCGCGGTCATAGGCGATGTAAAATCATCGCTGAGAACGCTTGTTAAGATGCTTCCAAGAAAAATGGTGAAAAAGGATACAGAAAACCCTTGGCTAAAGAGACAAAAGGAGCTAATAGGATACTATGCTGAAGCCCTTAAAGACTTTCCAAGGGACCTTACAGCCAAGAAAACTCTAAAAAAACTTAGGGAAATTTTACCTGCCAACGCAATTGCAACTACGGAAGTGGGTCAATGTCAGATGTGGACATCATTGCATTTTGATATAATTTCACCTGGAACCTTCTTTAGCTCGACAGGTTTGGGGACAATGGGATTTGGATTTCCTGCTTCAATAGGTGCAAAGGCTGCTAGGCCAGAAGTGCCAGTGGTAGACATTGCAGGTGACGGCTCTTTCAACATGACAGAAAATTCTCTCGCCGTATCTGTTCTAGATAATCTTCCGGTAATCGTGTTTCTAATGAATAATTATATGCTTGGAATGGTAGCTCAATGGCAGAGAACATTCTATAACAGAAGGTACATGGGAGTACATCAGCACAACTGTCCTGATTATGTAAAGATAGCAGAGGCATATGGTGCACAGGGAATCAAAGTGCAATCATCGCAAGAGTTAGAAAAGGCAATCAAATCTGCCTTGAAGACTGAAGTTGCCACCGTCATCGATATTCCAATTGATCCTGAAGAAGATGTTTATCCATTTGTAGCACCTGGTACAGGTCTCAAAGATATGATTACAGGATCATGACACTAATATGTCAACAACAACTACTACAAACGAACAAAGTAAACATTGGTATATACTGTCCGCTCTGCTAGAAAACAAACCAGGCGTTTTATTTAGAGTAACAAACCTTTTCAGGGCTCGAAACTTTAACATTGAAAGTATAACGGTAGGTTCCACTGAACAAGTCGATCTTTCAAGGATGACGATTACAACTAAGAGTGACGAAAAAACGCTAGATCAACTTGTAAAACAGCTTAGAAAGTTAATTGATGTAGTCGAGGTAAAAGTGTTTGATACAGACAAAACAGTTTTTCGTGAACTGGCCTTAATCAAAATGAAGGCAGACGATCCTACTACAAGAATGGAAATAACCAATTTCGCATCTATATTTAGAGCAAACATACTTGACATAGGAAAAGCGACCATTCTTGTAGAACTTACGGGAACCCCGGACAAAATAGATGCGTTTAAAAATCTCGTCGGAGATTATGGAATAATACAGTTGGCAAGAACTGGTGTTTCAGCACTCCCAAGAGGTGAAAATTAGTGTTAGACAGGATGGATAAAGTAAGAATTTTTGATACTACGTTAAGAGATGGTGAACAGACGCCAGGGGTATCAGTTACTCCAGAACAGAAATTCAAGATTGCTCTTAAACTAGATGAAATAGGAGTGGACGCTATTGAGGTTGGTTTTCCAATTGTTTCTCAAGGTGAAATGGATGCAATAAAAGCAATAACTAAACAAGGACTAAATGCGGAAGTTTGTGGTTTGGCGCGTACAGTCCAATCTGATATTGACGCTGCATTAAATTGTAATTTAAAGTATGTACACACTTTCATTGCTACTTCTGACATTCATATGCAATACAAGCTTAAAATGACTAGAGAGCAGGTGTTAGAAAAAGCAATATGGGCAGTAGATTATGCCAAGAAAAATGGCATGCAGGTAGAATTTTCGGCAGAAGACGCAACGAGATCAGATAGGGTATTTGTAAACAGGGTTTTCGAGGCAGTTGCTGATGCCGGTGCTGATAGATTAGATATTCCTGATACGGTCGGTTATGCCACTCCTCAATATTTTGCAGAACTCGTTAACGATGTGAAGATAGCAACGAAACTTCCCGTCAGCGTACATTGTCATGATGATTTTGGGCTAGCTGTGGCTAACGCAATTTCTGGAATAAATGCCGGCGCCTCCTGTGCGCATGTGACAATTAATGGCTTAGGAGAAAGAGCTGGAAACACCTCACTTGAGGAATTTGTTATGGCGCTTCAATGTCTATATAATAAGAAACACAATATCAAAACCGAGTTACTTTATGAAACCTCCAAACTTATCTCCAACATAATGGGAATAATCGTTCAACCAAACAAAGCAATAATTGGTGAAAATGCTTTTGGTCATGAATCTGGCATCCACACTCACGGTATTATAAACAATCCGCTTACCTACGAACCAATTAGTCCGGAATTAGTTGGAAGAAAAAGATGGATGCAAGCTGGAAAACATGCTGGGGCCCATGGCATCAAAGCAATGTTAGAAGAGTTCGGGATCAAACCAACAGACGAACAGCTACATAATATCGTCGAAAAACAAAAAAACCTTGCAGACAAAGGAAAATCAATAACTACTGCAGAACTTTTATCAATAGCTGGCGATATTATGCATAATAACAGGTTTGAAGAGAAATTCAAACTTTATGATTTTCATATTATAACTGGAATGAATACCATACCAACCGCTGTTGTTAGATTGAACACAGATGGTAAAGATCTCATTGCATCTGAAATTGGCGTTGGACCAGTAGATGCTGCATTAAAAGCAATACAAAAGGTCGCAGGAGAAATGGAGAGCATCAAGATCCGTGAATATAGGCTAGATTCTATTACAGGAGGTTCCGACGCGTTAGCCGAAGTTTCAATAAAGGTAGAAGACAAAAAAGGAAATGTTGTATCTGCAAGAAAGGCAGGAGAGGATGTGGTAGTTGCCTCAGTTCAGGCAATGATGGATGCTATTAATAAAATAATGCTTAAGAAAATGCTCTATTCCAAGAACTAAGGTTTATACGCTATTTAAAATGTTAATGCTTGATTGACGCGATACACTATTGCATTAATTACCGGTGATGGGATTGGTTCTGAACTAACAAGTTCAGCAAAAACAATTCTGGAAACAATAAGTGATCATTCTACAACTAAATTTACAATAAATGAGTCGGATGCAGGTGATAATGCACTTGTTAAATTTGGTAAAGCACTTCCAGACTTTACTACTGATTTAATTAAAAAGTCTGAGGCATGTTTGAAAGGTCCTGTTGGTGAAAGCGCAGCGGACGTAATCATTGTTCTGAGACGAATATTTGATCTTTATGTAAATATCAGACCAGCGAAATCCTATCCAAACGTTAAAAACCTCTCCGATAATGTAGACCTTATAACAATAAGGGAAAATACCGAAGATATATACTTGGGTTGGGAATTCAATATTGATGAAAATACAGTCATAGCATTAAGGCTGACGTCAGAAAGAGCATCAAGAAGGGTTGCAGAATATGCATTTAAAACAGCGGTCATACGGAATAAAAAAAAGAAGGTTGTAGCAGTTCATAAAGCCAATGTTTTACGGAAAGGCGACGGATTATTCTCAAAGACCTGTAGATTGGTCTCCCACAAATATCCCAATATACAATATAGCGAATTGTACGTTGATGCATGTGCTATGAACCTAATCCGTAATCCTGAAGATTTCGATATTATTCTGACAACGAACCTTTTTGGTGATATTCTATCTGACGAGGCAGCACAAGTGGTTGGGGGGTTAGGCATGGGTCCATCAGCCAATGTTGGAAATGATTTTGGATTATTCGAACCGGTTCATGGAGCCGCCTTTGATATCGCTGGAAAGAATATCGCAAATCCCTCATCGATTTTATTATCTACAAAAATGATGCTCGAATGGTTGGCAGATAAGTATAATGATAAGGATGCTTTCAACGAAGGTCAGCGTATTGAGAATGTCATAACCAGTTTATTAAAACAAAACAAAAAAACAAAAGACATAGGCGGCAAACTTTCAACTACCGAATTCACAAATTTGTTTGCCATTTCAATGTACTAAAAATTATTATTTTTATTTATCTTAAAGTATTAGTTTGATCATATATATACCAACTCTATGATTTTCGACTTTTTAACAGTGATGCAATAATAAACGTCAAAATAATATTATTAATTTGTATTGTTTATGAATGTAACGTGAATTTTTGACTCGGCTGTATGTTACTACTTATAGCCTAAATAGAAGCTAGAAGATAATGTAAATATGGTTAAGTTTGATGGAATAAAAGGTCAGGAACTGTTAGATGTAGAAGAAAGCAAGGACGAAATTACATTAATCTTCAAAGACAATAGATTCCTTTTCGTTAAGGTCGATAATGGGAAATTAGTCTGTGATTCTGTTCCGGAATAATGATCACTCTCACTATATGAAATACCTTTGTAATAACCCTATAATAACCAACCATAATACCTCAAGTAAGTTGATAATTATCTTAAATTGCCAAAGTATAACCTAGTCAAAACAAAGAGAGAGTTTCTTTTCGAAAACTAAAGAATGATGTAGGTAATGTAATGCTAATGATTGGCCAGTTTTTATTTAATTTGGGATCTCTACATAGATGCTTTTATCATTCTCTATTATACGGTATAAAGTCAAATTATCTGACTTTCTCCATTCTAAAGTTTGTTCCATCCATGTTTCATCTTTTTTCCATGACTTGATATACTCTAACTTTCCAGTAAAAACATTGAATTCATAACCATGCATATAACAAATGATATTATCTCCATTGAATTCACCTTTTGAAAGTGATGCACCTCTATGTGGACAGGAATTATTGCATGCGAATAATCTTCCATTTCTTCTTCCTACAAGAACATCAGTAAAGTTAATTGTAAAAACCAGAATAGAGTTATCGCATAGCTCACTACTGTTGCAAACTCTATAAAGCATAGGTGAAAAAGGGGCGGAAACGTTTTATTAATATTTAACGTTTCCAAAATAAGGATTAGATCTTTAGGTCTTCGGTAAGAGGCAAAACTTTATACTTTCTAAACAATTAAATCAGACCATTCATGAATTGTATCTTTTTTCTTAGTCTAGAATAATGATAATTACAAGAGAAGGAAAAGAGTAACCAAACTAAAATGTATATGACATCCTTACATTCTATAGATAATTAATGTCTGTTAGATGTAACGATATTAAATCGATTGATTATATTGGAAAACAGGTTACACTAAGAGGTTGGATACACAGAATAAGAAGACAAAAGGAAAACACATTCATCATACTCCGCGATGACCGTGGCGGAGTGATTCAGACCATATTTCCTACCGAAAAAGCAGCTCATCTTACAATACAGTCATCTATTGAAATTACTGGCATACTAAGGCGAGATCCGAGAGCTCCAGAAGGCGGTTATGAAATCAAGGGAAATGATTTAAAAACCTTTAGTATTGCTGAAAGTGATTTTCCTATAGGCAAATATCAGAGCGCTGAACTATTGTTGGACAAAAGACATCTTACTTTGAGAAGTAGGCGAATGATTGCAATAGCAAAGATCCGAGCTTCAATTATAAAATTTGCACGTGAATGGTTTATGGTAAATGATTGGATTGAAGTAACTGCTCCCATTATAGTTAAAGGTGCAGTTGAAGGCGGTTCTACACTTTTCAAACTGAAATATTTTGATGAGGAGGTATATCTTTCACAAAGCGCACAACTATACCTAGAAGCAATGATATTCTGTTTAGGACCTGTTTGGAGTCTTACACCGTCATTTAGAGCAGAAAAAACCAGAACTGTTCGCCATCTTACAGAATTTTCACACCTTGAAGCCGAAGCTCCATGGGTTAATCTGGAGGATATATTGGTAGTGCAAGAGCAATTAATTTCATATATCGTTCAAAATACCATCAATGAAAGAGCAGAAGAACTCGATTTGCTAAAAAGGGATATTACTGACTTAAAATTGGTAGAACCACCATTCGGTAGGATATCATACAAAAATGCTATTGAAATTCTGCAATCTAAAGGATTTATGATAATAGAAGAAGATGGAAGCAAGCGTGATATCAAATCGGGCGACGACCTAAATATTGATTCGGAACGTGAACTTACAAAAAATGATACCAAGCCAATTTTTGTAGTTGGTTATCCAATTCAAGTCAAGCCGTTCTACGTCAAGGAAGACCGTAGTAGTAAGGAATTAGGACTTGCTGCTGATATGCTTGCTCCTAAAGGATTTGGAGAAATTACCAGCGGAGGATTGAGAGAAGACGATATTACATTAATTACAAAAAGAATAGAAAAAGAAGGACTGAATCCAGCTGCATATGATTGGTATTTAGATCTCAGGAAATATGGTTCTGTTCCACACGGCGGGTTTGGATTGGGAATTGAGCGTTTGATAAGATGGATTACAAATGTAGTAGATATCAAAGACACAGTGCTGTTTCCAAGAACCATTTCACGAGTTACACCATAATTTAAGAATAAACAGAATTTAATAAAAATAATGTGATAATTATGCCAATGTCTATATTTTTACTGAAGTTGTGATAGTTTCAGCATCATGGATGGGAATCGCATCATAAGATTGTCTACTATTGATTTTCATATCAACGCAATATATTCAAATGTTTGTGAAACACAATGATTAAGAATTTAAGGTACCAAAAATAAATAATTTGCTGAATGGTTCAAATTCTATATCAAAACTTGAACAACTCTGATTCGAACTTTTACTATATAGGCATACCAAAGGACTGGAATGGTGCCAATGACAATGAAGTCACTGTAATCGTAGACGATATTTGTGTTGTCGTTCCACAAACAATTGCGGGCGCAACTGGGGAACTAATAGTTTTAAGGCTGCTCGAGGCAATGATGGCAGGAAATATAATCGATGCTGGAGATATACAAAAGGCAATAGAGCACATTCTATAGATGAGATCATGTTTTGTAAAGTGACACATATAAGAAGCAATAATCTACAAAAAAAGCAATACATGTGGCTGGCGTAATAGATTAGCTATTTCAGGATAATCAATTAGATCTCCGGATACATATATTTACGTGTCCTGTAATCAATTGCAATGTTTAGCATTGTTCAAATTTAAACACAACAGTAGTAGCTAATTCGAAAACTTCTTTCATCGCTATTGGACTTGTCTTTTTGATGTATATAATACAACATTTCTAAACATGAGTCAAAATTTCGATCCCACATGGAGTGAACTTTTCTGTTTAATAACATATATCTCTAATTATTTCAGCTCAACATATCACATCTATCACATCATGTTTTTATATTTCACACTTCAATAAGGTCTTGTTATGCCAAAAGCCTTTGTATTGATGAATGCTGAGCTAGGAAGTGAAGATTCAATTGTTAGTGAACTGAAAAAACTTGAGGGTGTAAATGTGGTCTACCAAGTTTATGGAGTTTATGACATAGTAGCTCAAGTTGAAGCAGACACGATGGAAAAGGTCAAAGAAACAATTACTTGGAAGCTAAGAAAATTAAATGGCGTCAAATCGACCCTTACCATGATCGTTATGGAATAAGTAGTTCTGCTAATGACGAGGGTTTCTTCGTTTTGTTTATATTTAAACCGCTTCTATATGTTTTTTGACTATGCTCATCACGCTTGTCTATTCCAGAATATTTGGTAAAGATAAAATATGCAGTGGTGACTACCAGCAAAGCCAGAGTCAAGTTATCATCATAAGATTCAGCAAATAAATTGAAACATGTTTTTCATATAATATTGACTTATTGTGAGTGGAGAGGTTTATTTAAGAGAAACTACACTAAAAGCAAGACCTTGTGTTTTGAAACTAGAATAGTATGCCAATCCTGTCGTTGATTAGTCAAACGCAAAGTTCATTATAACGATTTTTTGGAAGAACAGTAATAGGTCATTAGTTGACGGATTTTTGGCGATATATTCACCACCGTCCGATTGCCTCTATTCAAATATTCCGGGTTATTATGCCATCGTTCAATATATTGATCAAAAAACGCAACTTTAATGAATGTGACTTTGATAGTGGATAATGCATCACATTGGGTCTATTCAAGAAAAGAGAAAAAACAGAGCAAGGAACTTACAAATGCAAGTACTGTGCCATGAAGTTTGAACATAAAGAGACATTGAAAAGACATGCAAAAAAGGCGCACGGTGATAAAGGAGACGATATTCCCAATTTAAATCCTTTTGGCGGCTTTTAGAATATATAAGACTTATTTAAGATGTTTCTTAACAGATAGAATTAATTAAATAATATGTTTCCTATTCATGATGACACAGAGCGTATCCATGGCAGACCATATGTAAACTATAGTCTCATCGCAATTAACGCTATAGTGTTCGTGTGGGAGATAATAGTGACAGGCTTTTTCACTGATCCACAAGCGAAAGAGGTAGTTTTTTATACATATGGCGTGATTCCAAAATCTCTTCTAGCCGGCAATCTGCCATCCGTTTTAACTTCGATGTTTATACACGGAAGTTTAGCTCACATAGTAGGAAACATGGTCTTTTTGTTTGTATTTGGGGACAATATAGAAGATAGGTTTGGCCGCATCAAATATCTCCTAATTTATATTGCATGGGGAATGGCAGCTGCTTTTATACACAGTGTGTATGCAGTTAACGTTGGAGCTGGTGAAATTCCTGCATTAGGAGCATCTGGAGCTATTTCCGGAGTTTTAGGGGCGTATTTGGTAATATTTCCTAGAGCAAAGATTTTCACGGTGATAATAGCTTTTTTTGTAACAACTGTCCGTATACCTGCATTAGCCTACATCCCGTTTTGGTTTATTTTACAAATTATCTTTGCACTAATAGGCCCATCTGGTGGTGGAGTTGCTTACCTTGCACACATAGGTGGATTTGTTGTGGGTATGGGAAGTGGCTATGCGTGGAAGTTTTTATCAGGACGAAATATATCAAGGCTACCAACTACAATGAAAAATAAAATAGTCCGAAAAGAAAGACCAAGAATAGAAGATGCAGTTCCTCAAGTGGCCCCAGAAGTTATTGAGGGTCCAGATTTCTACGAGATCATCGCTGAAATTCGTGGGATATCTAATGTATCAAATATTCATGCTAATTATGAGTCTGATACTAGAACCGTACGAATAACTACAACTGGAGCAAGGAAATATGAGATGTCGGCAAAACTGCCCAATACTGCTATGAATCCAACAATTGAATATATTTATTACCTAAACGGGATTGCAAGAATCCGTTTAGTGAAATAATTCATAGTTTATATTAATTTTCAGTCACAAATTCATTTTTTCTTTCTATAATCCCATAGATGTCTCTAGCTGGTTAATATATCTGTATTTTATGCATGCAGGAACAAGCACAAATATTTTAGGACAAGACAGGTCATGAAAGAACCAAGACAAAAGTTTATAGATATCTTCAAACTCTTTCTCTTACTATGGCGCAGCAAACCCCTCCAAATAAAGGGGGCAAGGTATCGCGGCGTGATTTTCTAAAGCTAATGGCAGCTGCTGGTACTGTTATGACGTTTGTACCATTTGTAGATTGGGGCAAATTTTTACCCAATCCGTCAGGCAAAGTAGCAGAAAAAGCCAAGGTTGAGCTCCCAAATGGTACTCAAGCTAATGTTAAAACTTTTCAAGTTAATCATTCGGAATCGGTTATTTATCCAAAAACTGACGATCCTGTATTAAATAAAGAATCTTTTAGAATATGGCAATTTATAAGACTGCCGGAGGAGCTAGGCGGAACCAAACAAGATGTATCAGCTTTCAGGATGTATAGCATGGTATGCCTGCACCTTTGGTGTCTATGGAAGTACTGGCCTGATCCGGGAAGAAAAAGAGGGGAATGCCCATGTCATGGCAGTATGTATGATCCTCTAACAGGTAAAGCGTTTGCTGGACCTGCATCATTACAAGCTCCTCCGTCTAATGTTCTTCCGAGCCTAGATCTTGAAAGTGACGCTGATGGAAATATGTGGGTAAAACCTCCTAACTGGAGTCCAAATGGGAATGGGATAGTAGGATTTGGTCGCTTCCTTAGAGCGTGAAAATAGTCTAGTAATATTCCTTAAATGGATTTACGCTGGCGTAGAGCGAACTATATTCATGGGATTGAAATTTACACTCCCTGGAAGATTCGTTAGCCCTCTCGGTTTTCTTGGTATGCTTACTTTTGTCACATTCATTATTCTAGGTATTACCGGCGCATTGTTGATGCTTTTTTACGAACCAGAGCTGGATAGGGCATGGAAAAGTGTTCAGACTATTAACGACGTAATTCCATATGGATTCCATATCCGTAATATACACTACCATGCATCCAACGCAATGGTAATGTTGGCGATCCTTCATATGTACTATCAGTATTTTAGCGGAAGATACAAGATTAGGAATGAAATTCTCTGGGTAACAGGGATTCTTCTAGGTGTGCTTACAATTCTGGAAGCATTTACTGGATATGACATCATCTTTAGTGAACGTGCAGAACTTGCCATTTCTATTGCCGCTTCATTGACCAACTCTATACCCATCCTCGGTCCACAGATGAGGGAGGCATTCTTTGGTGGAGGATTCCATGATTTCGTGTTACGGTTCTATGCATTCCATGTGTTCTTCCTTCCAATTTTCTTACTGGGATTAATGGTTGTCCACTTCCCAAGATTCCTTGTATTTGATGTACCAATGGTTATGGCAATTTCGGGTGCAATTATGTTAACTGGTGGTGTGTTCCCGGTAGATCTTGGGACAAGGTTCGATCCTGCCACGCCACCTGGTATCACTGTGCCCGAATGGTATCTAACAGGACTTTATGCTTTTCTACG
>Ga0157285_10000010_pt1 | contig 15551 bp, 11 predicted proteins | sample NitcycUS074202C1_FD_108400 | JGI IMG/M metagenome (GOLD analysis project Ga0157285, IMG submission 108400) | Soil microbial communities from Arlington Agricultural Research Station in Wisconsin, USA - Nitrogen cycling UWRJ-S074-202C-1 | ecosystem: Environmental > Terrestrial > Soil >... | reverse complement strand
TTGTTGTTGTCGTCGTTGCATGCACACACTTTACTGCATATCTTGAATAAGAAGACTGACCTTTGCAAAACTTGGTCACATCATGATAGAATATAATGATGTAGACCATATCAACTATGGACATACAGATACATATCGTGAATTCTTCTTTCCATCTTTGATATTATCAGTAAAGTATTTTTATTATTATTTTACTCCTCTGATAAGTAATGAGAATATAATATCAACATCATCAATCAATCATTCCAAAATCGATGTGTCATTACATACTGCTTCTCAGCTTCGTATATACTTCTGTATATGCCCTCATCGTCAACATAATTACGCAAAATCCGCGCAGCAGTATCTGCACCTATCCCATAACCAGCTAATACAATCAATGCTTTTCTGCCAAAGTTGTTAATAAGTGATGCTACTTTCCAGGCGCGATTAAATCTGTGATTTTCGTCTGTTGATAATTTGGTTCCTGTGAGTCTTTTTATAATGATCTTTGCCATGTCATTATCAGACCAGAACGTTGCTGTAATTAGTTTAGATCTGCAGGTTGGACAGGAAATAGTTTCTGGTGTTTCTTTTGTCTCCATAGTTCGTTCCCACTTTCCACATCGAATACAAATTAACCTATGCTTTGTTTTTTCTAACCTTTCCTTTATAAGTTCGATGACACCTTTTTCAATGCTAAGTGGACTTGCAGAAAATTTTTTTCCTGAATGTTCAAGAATTGATTCACACAAGATAGAGAATTCTGTAACGTCAGACCAGTGAAGTTTTATATTTCCATCTTTTAAATCCATTAGTACTTTCTGCGTTTGTGGAATATCGTATTTATCATGCAACAATTCTCTAATAGACTCTTTACTGATCGGAGTCTTTGCATACCTATCATAAATCAAGCGGGCAACTTTTCTATCATATACTGCTTCCCTACTAATCATACCAAATCTTTTTGCGACCATCCAAACTTTCCAGTTAATATGGTGTGTTCCAGTGAAGGAGGCAATAATGACTGGCTCAAAGTCATACGTGTCGTTGAAAACAGCTTCAACATAGCCCTTTCCTATTTTTGCACTGGAAGATAGCATAATTCTATAGGGATCAGATTTTGTTTCGACTTCATAACCAAGCTGGGATGACAGTATTGCTGATAGTAATGATGCTAGTGTATTGTTTACTTTTGTGCCAAATGTTGAGTGAATTACAACTGTATTTTTTGCAATTGAACTTTCAACTACAATATTTTTTGAATCTGGAATTACCCTTAGAGAATTAAGAGTATCTTCTATAGTAGAAGATGTACAAAGTTTTATTGCTTTCTTTGCAGCCTGATTGCGTATAATACCTACTTCCTCAGCAGTTTCATAGTCTACAGGGATCGTCTCTCCAACCCAGTAGGGAACATTTATTGCAATGCCATGTAATGGTTCAACACTTACTTGCATTCTACGTTCATCGACTGATATAACTCTCCACTGCGAGCCCTTTAATACAAAGACATTTCCTTTCTCGCCATAATCTCCTACAAACTGCTGGTCTAGTGTTCCTATTCTTCTATTACTGATGGAATCTATAACTTCAAATTTCAAGACATAAGGGATCATAGACAAATTTTCAAAATAAAATTTATATGCCTTTATTCTTCGCTTATATAATCCGTCTTCTCTTTCATATTTAATTATACGGTTAGCATCAAGAATATCAATACATCCTTCAATATCGTAAAAACTAATTTTAGAGAATGGATATGCCTTGGTTATAAGATCAAATGCATCTTCGAGCCTAATTGGATTTCTAGTTTGCATTGCTAAACCAACTAGATGATGAGCTACAACATCAAGTGCCTGATTATGCATTACCTGTCCCTCAATTGATCGCCTTCTCATTCTTCTGATAATTGCTAGCGCTTCTATCTCATCATCTGGATTATTTGTTACAATCAAACCTTTCGCTGAATTTCCATGTGTATGTCTGCTTCGACCAATCCTCTGCATTAATTTTGAAACCTGTCTTGGTGAGCCGTAGTGAATTACAAGTTCTACCGAACCAATATCTAAACCTAGCTCTAATGATGAAGTACAAACCACTATATCCACCAGACCTTCCCTCAATCTTCCTTCCGTATCTTCACGTACATTCTTGGATAGAGATCCATGATGGACATCTACTTTGATATCATTTTGATTTTTTAATATAGTACCTATATATTCAGCCTCATCTCGTGTATTTGTAAATAGTAATATCGACCCTGTTATCCTATTTGATTTTACATATTCAATTACAAAATGAGCCACATCGTTAATTGAACCCTTTATGAATTTAACATCGATGTCATATTTTCTTACAGAGTTGTCTACAATTACTGCATGTTTTCTGTTGGCTCCAGAAATGAATTTGGCAGCCTCATCTAAATTACCCAAAGTTGCAGAGAGACCAATTCTTGTAACTTGCTGTAAACTTGCTGCTTGTAATCTCTCAAGGCCAATTGACAGATGTGCACCACGTTCATTTGAGATTAGTTCGTGGATTTCATCAACTATGATCCATTCCAGACTGCGTAGTGCCTCCAGCATTTTCTCACTTGTTAGTATTACCGCAAGTGACTCAGGTGTAGTAATTAAAATGTCAGGAGGATTTTCTATTATTTTCTTTTTAGCAATAGCAGTAGTGTCACCATGTCGAATTTGTATTCTTAGGTTTTCAGATTCTGCATATTTGATTATTCGTCTAAGTACGTCATTATTTAAGGCTCTCAGAGGAGTGACATATATTGCCCGAATTTTGCCTTTATAAATTCTCCCATCAGTAGATAACATTGTGAATACTGGTAATACTGCTGCCTCGGTTTTACCTGATCCAGTTGGGGCAACTAGCAGGCAATTAACTTTTCTTGTGATGACAGGTAATGCTTTCTCCTGAATTGCAGTTAAAGAATTAAAACCTTCTTTTCTAAATTTGTCAACAGTTAACTGGGAATAGTCAGTAATTGCAGTTACTATGTTATTCAATGTTAGAAGATGTTCCTGTTTGTTGCTGTTGTCTAACATGTTGTTTTGCTTTTGAACTTGACTTTTCATAAACCATCACCGAAAAAAGGCCAATAACAAATAGTCCTGCTGCAATCAAAGCATAAGAGTCGAAATTTGTAATCATCAATATCATCTCATATATGATGATATTCATCGATAAATACGTTCGTTTTAATCAACTTACAGAAATTATATCTCGCCAGAATAGATATTGTCTCTCTTTTAAGTAAAAAAATGAAAGTCTTGCACATATGCATATACATATATCAAATGGTATAGTAAATAAGCAAAATAGAAAAAAGCGGGTTACAGAACAGTGTCTAATTATATATACATAGATCAGTAAAATGGATTACCAATGCAATAACAACTAAAAGGCAGAGCTTTTCTACTCGTGATGAAAAACGGCATACCATGATCAAAGCTATACATGAGCAATTTGATTATGGTAAAATTGTATCTATTTTTTGGTAATTTTAGTGGTTTTCGTTATCCTTCTATATCATCCATCATATGTGGATTTAAAGATTATAACATTATCTACTACAGATGAGGAAGAATTTCTATTAAATAAACTTTAAAAAATATAAAAATTCAACTACTCAGTAAATGAGTTTTGACCAGTATGACTATTTGACTATCTGCTAGATTTGTCCTATCTTTAGTAATAAAGAACATATGGATGTAATACAAATGCAAAAATCACCAATTTATTTGAAAGCAATAACTCTGCGTAATAATAGCGATATATCTACTATTAAGGATGAAGCCAAAAAGGGTATGATTCTCATCTTACGAGTGACTCCATTAGCACAAAAAGATATTGAAGAGCTTCGAAAGACAATTGATGAACTTTACAATTATGTTCAGTCCACTGGCGGCGATATTGCTCGATTAGGAGAGGAGCGTGTAGTGGTGACACCAGCGAGTGTAAAAATTTGGCGTGGATCTTATGATTTGAAGTAATTTTCACTTATTTCTTGCATTTTATCTAATAATCATCATAATACATATTCGACATCAATGAAATTGACAATATCATCCATAATACCTCTAATATAATTCGGTAGGGTTCTAAACATTAGAAAATATAGACCAGAATGTAATGGAATTGTATACCGAATCGTTACCATGCAGATGTACAGTCAGTCAGTAAGTGCAGTGTGAATGTTCACATATGTTAAATTATTCTAATGTGGACGTGCTTTGATCCATTGAAAGGATAGATTACAATATATCACAAATATCATATTTTGTTTCATATAATATAGAAAAAAATTTAGAATAATTTTATTGCCTCTTGTACTAATGGATGCTGGGTTGGGATTTTGAACATCCTGTTAATTGAGCTTGCAAGGTTCTGTACTTTGCCCCGTTCACCGTGGTTAACTAATACTCGTCGAAGTTTTGATTGGAGTCGTGTGATGTATGCTATAGATTGGTTATAATCGCTATGAGTACTGAATCCCTCAATCTTCTCGACTTGACAATCGATTTTGATGTTTCTGCCATTAATAACTACTTGCCGGCTTCCATCTTGAATAAGCCTGCCTGGGGTTCCCTGTGCCTGAAAGGATGGTAGAATTAACCTATTTTTGGGATCTTCACATATTTGCTTAAGATAGTCTACAGATGGACCGCTAGTTAACATTGAAGATGGAGCTAGAATTATTGCTGGCCCTTCATTGTCCAACATTTGGGATTCAACAATTAGAAATTGTTTAGATCTGAATGGATTTTCTTCACCTCCTAATAGCATATATTTTATTTCCTTTGAAAGATATTCAGGATAAGCTTCATATACAGACATAGAATCGGAAATAATCTTCTCGATCAATACTGTCGTGTCGGTAATTCTGCCGGCTTTCATGTACATGCTAATAGATAAAATAAGCTCCTGGGATAATCCAACTGCTGGCACTGGAAGTAGGATCTTACCATTTTCTGCAACAGCGTTATTTATAATATCAATAAGATGTACGTCTGCCTCTTCACGCCGTGGAAAAATGTCTTCTTTGGAAGCATATGTACTTTCTATGATCATAGTCTCTACCCTAGGAAAATTCCATGAAGCATTTTCGAGTGAATATGTTCTTCCAAATTTCATATCCCCAGTATAAACAATATTATGATCACCATTTCCAATATGTAAATGAATTAACGCAGAACCTAGAATATGACCTGAATTACTGAGCATAAGTTTTATGTCTGGAGAAATATCAGTAACGGTTCCAAAGGTAAGAGGAATTGTATGCATTATTACATTGTCTATATCTTTATTAGAATATAATGCTGCACCACCAGTATTATTATTGATGTATTTTTTGTGCAACAGATTCATTAAAGGCAGTGTAGGTTCTGAACAATATACTGGCCCTTGATATCCGTACTTGAATAAAGAAGGCAAGAACCCTGTGTGATCAAGATGTGCATGGCTTAAAACTATTGCATCAATTTCGTTAACTTCTAGTCCTACGATATCAAACCTTGGTAAGGTATTTAATGAATCTGTGCCTAAAATATTGATCCCACAATCAAGCAAGATTTTGCTTTCATGTGTAGTTAGCAATATTGAAGAACGGCCTATCTCGGAGAAACCACCCAATGTAATTAAACTGACTTCGGTTATATCATTAAGCTTTGATCTAAAAATTTTCTCTCCGACTTCTTTGTAAAAACGAATCCGCTCGTTTGTTTTATCGTGAAGAATTTTGTTAATATATCTAATAATAGACATTGATTGTGGAGCTTTTCTAATTTTAATTTGCCAGCCTATTTTTTCTACCAGATCAACACTAATATAATCCTCACCAGCATTAGCAAGCAAAGATGGCTTTTCTACAAATATTCCAACCTCTCCTAATGCATGATCAAAAAAAGTTTCAACTATACTAACTTCTTTTGGAATAGCCTTATTTAGAATTTCAATACACTCTTCTTCTGATTTTCGTATTGATTCATCTGTGCGAACAACAATTCTTTTCTTTATTGTATTGACCATATTAGAAAGGACTTGGGTATTCTGTATTAGATAGCTTGGATTTTTAGAATAAAGAGCGATTCGTGGACCTTCGTATTCAATTTTGGTGATATATGATTCACTGGGAAGACTATGCAGTATTACTGCCATAATATTTTGGCTTGTAGATTCATGATACGGCGGTTTATATTGCATTAGATTTAGACACTACACATTATGTCATTGATTAATATAGAATGCATCATATTAGAGGTATTATGTCAGTCAATTAGCAAGGCCATTTAAAGATGTTTCGCTGTAATATATTTTTAATGAATAAATAGCAAATATAAAATGTAGATAGCTGTTAGTTGACAAAGTTGAAATACTAAGTTGATTATACTATCTTTACTGATATAGTTTGGAAAATAGAGATTCACATACCGATGGCCAGAGAGGAGGTTATGGTGGTGGTGGAGGCGGTGGTTACCGCAGTGATAGAGGATATGGAGGAAGAGGACACGGAGGGTTTGGCGGTGGTTTTGGAGGCCCAAGGCCATTTAGACCATCACCAGTTAAAGTAGGAGAGGAATTTGATGTGAGGATTGAATCCATGAGTAAAAGAGGTGATGCAGGTGTAGCAAAAGTAGAGGGTTTAGTAATCTTTGTGGCAGGTACAAAAGTTGGAGATAACGTCAGAATAAGAATTACAAAAGTAGGCAGAGGATACGCTACTGCGGACATTGCAAGCCAACCTGAAAGTACAAGCCAACCTGAAAGTACAAGCCAACCTGAAAGTACAAGCCAGGAAGCAACTGTAGATACATCTACTGAACTGGATAATACAACGCCTGCTGATCAATAAGACTTGGAGTGATGTAAGAGAAGACAAATGGACTTGTTAGTTTGTATTTTTAACTAAATGATATGCAAGGGAATATAGTAATAGTAAACATAAGTCCTATAGAAAGCTACAAATTAATTAATTAAATTATATACTTGATAGAGTTTCAATTATTTCGCTAAAAGCCAAAATTCTGCCAGTTGACAGAAATTTCGTTATGGAATTAATAGTATAATTCAAAGATGCTTTTAAGAAACCATAGTAATGCAGACTTCTATATACTGGACCGAGTTTTGTCCTATCATGGATCTACTTCTCTATAAACATCACTTTTACCATATATTGTAGTAATAACTAGAACATACAAGATTAAATATATCTCAATCATACGGTTTTCGCAATGAGTTCACCATCTACTCATTTAATGGAACTGCCAAGGAAGATATTGATAGGAGATAATGTAATATGCCAACTTGGCTCCTTTATTATGGATCTTGATGGTAAAGCCTCAAAGATTGCAATTATAACAGGCAATAATGTAAAAGCAAAAGTAGAGAAAGTATTCAGGTCATCAGTTTTCGAATCTTTGCAATATTCATGGTACATTGTGGACGATGCATCTATGGATTCAGTAAATAAGATACATACAAAGTTTAGAGACTATATTCCAGATTTTGTTATTGGTCTTGGTGGTGGGCGCTCTGTTGATGTCGCTAAAATGACTGCGTTTAAGTTAAATAAACCCTTTATTAGTGTGCCCACTTCAGCTTCACATGATGGGATATCTAGCCCATTTGTTTCAATAAGAGGTACTGACAAACCTCATTCAGTCAAAGTAAACACTCCTATTGGAGTACTAGCTGATACCCAATTGCTTTCTGAGGCACCACTTCGATTGTTGGCGAGCGGATGCGGAGACCTTGTTGCAAAATTAACTGCAGTTAAAGACTGGGAACTTGCAAGGGATGAAAAAAACGAATACTTTGGAACTTATGCTGCCAACCTTGCATATATGAGTGCTAAAATTATTTTAGAGGGATCGGATAAATTGCTACACAAAAAAAAAGAGTTTGGCATTAGAACAATTGTGGAGGCATTGATCAGTGCAGGAGTTGCTGCCTGCATTGCAGGAAGTAGCAGGCCATGTTCTGGTGCTGAACATCTCTTTAGTCATGCACTAGAATATACTGTAGGTCAGAATTGCGGATTGCATGGAGAACGTGTGGGCTTGGGGACTATCATGATGGCCAAACTACATGGTCTAGATTGGGAAAGAATAGTTAAAACATTGAAAAATGTTGGTGCTCCAACAAAAGCAAAGCAGATCAAAATAAATGAAGACCAGGTAGTCAGATCTTTGTTAACTGCACAGTCGCTCAGACCCGACAGATATACAATTCTTAGTAAATTAAAGTTAGACAGACGATCCGCATTAGAGCTGGCCAAATCTGTGTGTATTGTTTAATCAGCATCATAGTAACAAAGTATGCTTAATATTTAGTTCAGAATAGTCTTTAAAAAGAAGTGAAAACCACATAATACACCTGATAAAGATATAAATGAAATTCCTTCATACTACCAAATTAATACAAATATCATTATAAAGAAGTGATGGACACCATTGTTAACGTTCATGGAGTATTTGAGTATATCACTTTATTAACCAAATAACGAGGTCAATCTTAACCCATCAGGCGGAATCATATCCTGGTATAATTCCATTTATCATAGGAATTATCCTACTGATAGCAGACATAGTAATCATTGACAATGGATAGAAGGGGAGACGGAGAAGGAAATAAGCCTCTAATAACTAAATAAAACATATTAACAATAATAATAGTAGCTGTACAAAATTATGGAGATGGATTGCAAGTCATCAACACATTTACAAAAGAGAAAATTTTTCATGGATGCTTATTTTCAGTAGATTGTACCGGTTTTTCTTCGGCTTTTAATTGTTGTTGTGATGGTTGTGGTGATTGTGGTTGCAATGGTTTGTAACTTTCAATAAATTCAATATTTTTTACAGTACTTACAAATTTGAAGATATCATTTGCTATTGCACGCTTGATAATTTGCAATCCTTCAGACAGAAAAGTTTCTTCTGCTAATTCAATTTCTAAAGTTGAGTCCACAAGTTTGAATTTTATCTTGTCATTGTCAATTGGCAATCGTCTTCTTATTAGATACATTATCTTATCGTCATCACTCTCAAGCTTCTTCAGTATGTTAACATCGTATGTTAAAGTTCGGCCTGCAAATCTGTGGTTAAAGTCAAGTTGAACTCTTCCGGAGCCTACATATCTTACTATTCCGGGGCGTTCATACATTTCTACTACATCTCCAACCTTTATATTATCTGCCTTCTCGCCTAACTTTCGTTGTGGAATCATTCTTACCTTGCTTGGGTCCCTATCTCCAAAGCCTTTGTCTGGAGTAATTTCAATAGTGAGTTTATCGCCCAAATTAGCGTTAGCTAGAGCCTCATCCAATCCTTTTAGGACCCACCCTTCGCCAATAGATACAAGTCTTGGCTCATACTTGCGGGTTGGATCGTACAGATCAGATTTTTTGGCATCTTCCTCATTAGTTGTTTCGAAAATTTCATTAGAGTCCTTAACCTTAGCGGTGTAATCTACTAGTACAAGGGAACCTCTCTCCAAAGCCATAAAGTTCGCTATTAAATTACCTTATATAAGTTTAATAAATACATATTTGAATTCAAAGACAAAGAAAGAAATATACTAATAGGTGTGCATATATGATGACAATATTGAATTTTCTATTTATTTTGCCATATGATGAATTTTTATATAATATTGCTATAAATCGCTAAACATATATTGAATAATCGCTATTGATAGAACCAGCACATGGGGATAATATTTTTGCAAACCTAATTAAATTAGGACTGTAATATCTGCAAAAGCAAAAGAAGGATTATCATTTTCTTGATATCAAGATACAAAGCAAAAGGTTTGTTGGACTCTTATTGTATGACAAAAAGTTATTATATATTTGCGTTACTGCTATTGGTTACTTTTTTGGAAGTAAGACTAAAAGCATTATATTATTATCACAAATAATATCCACTAGTATATACTCATTTATCTCCTTATATAATCATGCAATACCTTAAGAGAGGTAAGTTACTATCTAAATATCAACTATAGTATTTATATGCAATTGCTGCATACAGTATACGGAGAATTAATTTAGATTCGAAACCAACCAGCAAAATGCATAGAGGTTATTCTAATTTAAAAATGCAGAGCTCGTCATTGATATGTTCTATATGCAAGAAGAATGATAAGTTTGTTACAGACCCTGAATCTGAAGAGATTATTTGCAGCAATTGTGGTCAGGTTATCCCGGATAATATTCAGGTAAGTAATCGACCAGAATGGCATGGTTTCAGTATACTGCAACGGAACAGTAGAAGCAGAACAGGTATTCCAACTTCTCTAGCAAGGCATGACATGGGACTCGCTACTATTATTGGAAGACCTGACAGGGATGCTAGTGGGCAGAGAATAGATGCAGCTATGCGCTCCGCAATGGAAAGACTTAGAACCTGGGATTTAAGGACACAGGTTCATACTTCAACAGATAGAAATCTCATACAGGCGTTCAATGAGCTTGATAGATTAAAGGATAGACTCTGTCTCCCTGATCCAATAGTTGAAAAAACAGCCTATATCTATAGAAAAGCTCAGGAAAGGATGCTAATACGTGGCAGAACAGTATCTGGAATTTTGGCTGCAGCGGTATATATTGCATGCAGAGAATCTGGAACTCCAAAAACATTAAAAGATATATCTGAAGGAAGTAACGTTAAACTCAAAGAAGTTGCTAGAAGCTACCGAATGTTATATTTTGAGCTTGACCTAAAAATGCCTATTATCGATCCAATTAGATGTATTGCTAAGGTAGCAAACAAATCCAAACTTAGTGAGAAAACAAAACGACAAGCAGCAGAAATCATGAACATAGTTACTAAAAAAGAGTTCTCTGCAGGAAAAGATCCCATGGGCATGGCAGCTTCTATACTATATTTAGCAAGCCTTAAGAATGGTGAGAATATAACTCAAAAGCATATTGCTAATGCGGCTGGTGTAACAGAAGTTACTGTTAGAAATAGAGCAAAGGATTTAAAAGATAAATTTTTGATTTGAATTAGAGTGTAAAGTTCATTTTTTATTTTATGATTAATGCAATCTAAACATATATGAAAGATGAGATATAACACTGTAAAGACTAAAAGCAGAGTTCCCTGTTACTATGCAGTACATAATATAAATCAAATAATATTATGATATTTATACATCAGACATCCAAACGCTCCTGTATATAGGAACCTTTGATTTCCTTGACTACATAGTTTATTGAAAAGGTTAACACTGCCTCCATTAACTATACTCTTCTTTATTTAGAAACCTATAGAAAATCAAATTTTTATTAATAAAGAGTATCTATTTAATAATACATGAATTCTTATACGAAAAAACGTGTGTCAATCATATTGATCTTGATTACCTAAGAAATTTCAAACCTCTTAAAATGTATTGCGATATACATAACCCTGATGAGCACTATCGAGGCAACTATACACAGATGTTTTCATCAGTGTACAAAGTGCGGCATATTATATGCATATGAGAATAAATCATTATGTAGGATGCCATTTAACTGTGGCAAATGCCCCCAATGTCATTTAGTATAAAATTTAGTGAGTGATCCCGTGGTCGCCAGTGTTATAAATTGTTGTACGTTCTACGAATTTCAATATACCTAATGCGCGTTTTTATTATTTCCAGCTGAAATAGCAGAGCATTAATGTTCTAAAATGTACTAGTGTTAATATAACCTCTCGAGTATCTATTTCATCATTTTTTCCATTTGTTAATTAGATGATCATTTCAGCTATTAATTAATAGATGAAAAGAATGAGAGACTGAAGAATAGGCTGATAGATATAATAAATAACAAATACACAATTTCAGGAAGTTGTAGATTGGATTAAGAAGGATCTAAACTGTACGATTATCTTGCATGAGTATATTCAAAGAACACTAGTGGATTGTAAAATTTCATCAGATTGTCCCTGCTTTTTTATGACATTACTTCTCATTCATCTTCTACTCTAGCATAATTGATGTTTGTCTGTCGATATAAGATCGCGGTTTTGGTATCTTATATGTTTCAATTTTTCTTATTTTTGACATATGAAAATTATGCTCATTAAGTAATATCAGAAGAGTGTGTGTTTATTAGTTTTAATATATACATAGAAGAAAATGTAAGAAAACTTGAACAATTATTCAATCTTCTATTGTAGATATTTAAATAACACATGATGTCTACAGGTTAGGCTAATTGAACACATAGCAATTATATAAAGTGACATTATAAGTCATACTAATGAATATCAAGGCCATTTATGTGGCTGCCGGAGCTATTGTTGCAGTAGCTGTGGCAATATTCCTAATTATGGGCACTGGGATTTTGAGTAACGCTAATTTTAATAGAGACCAATTTAACCAAAATTCATCAAAAAATTCGCCACAGCTAATTAAACTTTCGATCAAAAATGTTACTGCCAAACCAATTGGTAGTAAAGCAGCTGATATTCAGGTGGTATTTGATGCCTATAATCCAAATAGGGGAACTGTAATTCTAGAGGCCATAACATATAACCTCTTTGTAAATGGTATTCGTTTAACTTCTGGCGATATTGGAGCAAAGCTTGAGGGATTCATAGCATCACAAGAGGGAGTTTATCCTATTATTGGCAATGGTACAGTAACCTTAAAAGATACCCAGGCAGTACAACAGAACGGCCTGACGGCTGATGGTTGGAGCAAAGTAGTCAATAGCAAAGCAAGTTACATAATAAATGGGACATATTCCTATAAGCAAACATCGAGCTTGCAAGCAACTGGGGAAGACAAGGACTTTAAATTGAGATTTCCTTGAGCATTTTTTATTAATAGAGTTTTGGATTGGACTATAGAAATAGATAGGGGGATATTTAGTTAGTAGAAGATCATATAGCGTTAATAACCCCAATATAGAGACTAGCTAAGATGACTTCTTTTTTTCAAAGCCCAATAGGCCTTCTAGCGAAAAATTTGGAGGCTTCTTTTGTCTATAATAGCACCTCTCATAATACTTGCATTGTAAACATAAATCACATGGCTCCACTATAGGAACCTTGCTTTCTTTCAGAAGCATGCTTAATATTCTTGCTCGTCGTATAATCTCTTCAAACATTCTATTATTTTTAGTGATTGAAAATTGTACAGTTTCCCCTTTGCTCGTGATATAAATAAGAATGCCCTCACTTTTGTTAAATGCAAACAGACAGGCATTGAGATAAAGTAGATCTCTGGGATGGGGAATTTCTGGAAGACTTGCTACAACTTCAAATCTCAAGACAAATTCATCGTTAGATATAACGTCCGCAGTGACCCCAAGTGTCAAATTATCAAGTTTGTATTCACCATTCACATTATTGAATGAGCGTCTTATACCATCCTTGAGCAGAATAGATATCTTTGTGGCATTATCAGAAGGAAGAGGATCTTTACGTTCATAATATGACAAACGTGTACAACGTGAAGCTTCAAAAGCATGTATTATGCTAGGATCGTTCTTGTTTACATTCGGATAAATGTCCCCATATACTTCTTCAAATGTCTTTTCTATTATTCTTTTTATGTCTCTATCGCCCAGCATATTATACAGTTTAGCATTTGGAATTATATATACTTGGAAAGGCAAATTTATCTAAAAAGCAAATTTTGATGCAATCACGATTCATATCATGATAACAATAACAATATCTGTAAAATATATAGTATATACTTGATGCTAGAGTACTTATCACCTAACCGATTAGATTAGAAAAGAAAAAATTGTTATCATTAGATAGTCAAGGTCTTTGTAAGGGAAAGGAAAGAAGGTGTTACAATAAAAAAGATCGTAACAATAGAATGTAACATAACACCATAGATAAAATATAATACACTAAAGATGATTTAAGAATGGATTTAAAATCCTGATCTTATTGGATCTTTTGGCTTCATCAATTCACGCAATAGTGTTGTTGCATAGGATCCTTTTGGTAGTTTAAAGTGCAGTATAAGTGAATCCATATATGAGAAATCCTTACACCAGAGCGGTGCTTGTCTGAATCCCCCTGGTGCGCTTAATTCTTGCATTTCCTTTATGTAAAAGTCTTTTTCTGTTATAGATTCCTCCTGCATTATCCTTCTTGTTATGACTTCGAACCTTCCCTTGTTAGGCTGGAAAGTATACCCTACCAGCCGAATTGCAGGGGCCACATCTGAAGCAAAATCTGTATTGGAGTTATACTTTCTTATCTTTCCAAAAATTAGTTGGCCTTTCATTTCAAAACATAGATCGCCTTCCCTACATGCAGATATATTCTCTCTGTCTAAAATTGCAATACTTAGGCAATTGTTGAAAAGGTAGGCCTGATAAGCCTGAACAAATAATCTACGGATGACAATTGGTATGGATCGCAATGCGGCCACAGATCCTCTGCCATTTATCAATGCAGATATCACCTGGTATTCAATATCCATTCCTTTTGGAAGTTGTTTAAGAATTTGAGAATAGTTTTTTGGATCATGACTTTTCTCCCGGATTTCTCTGGTTCTTGGAGAATCGTGTTCTGTCGTATAAGACAATAGAAGCTCTATGGCCTTTTTAAAATTCCGCTTAACAATTTCTCTTCCTACAAGATGAGTGATCAATCTTTTACTGCCAAATCTTTGCAATCCATAAAAATTTGCAATGTTTCTTAGTTGTGGAACAAAATCAGAGATATCCGAAGATTTTGTGTTATTAATAGTGATTGTAAAATCATTTCCATAAAGATAAGCCTTTCTTAAAGGCATTTTACTAAATCCCTTCAATACTAGAAGCGTATGCTGAGTTTTTGCTTCTCTTGTTATGTTCCTTGTTGTTTGCTCAGAACTAGCATATTGTTTTGTAGTGGCCTTTGAATCCTTGATCCCTAGGATTTTAAGTCTAATACCAAGCGCTCTTTTTATTTCAAAAAGGGCGTGATTTGAATCGATGTTTCTTTTGTCTAAAATATATAACGGAAATTTATGAGTATGATTTTGTACTGGTGATAAATCAGTAAGAAAGGAATCATCTATTATTTCAGACACTCTAAAGCTAGTATAGTTTTGTTTTATAAAACCGCATATTCCATCAAAGTCAGTACAGTAGCAGTGTATTCCAGCAAGGTGATCTATTTTTGGAACATAATACATATTCATTAGTTACAAATACGCAAGAAACCTATAATAGCCATTATAAAATACAGCTTGTATATTGATTTTTGTCCTTTAGAACGCCGTCATCGTCATCATCAACATCAACATTTCTAAAATCTCCTCTATCCAAAAAATTGAGTAGTGGAATCTTTTTTAATAAAATATGAGGAAAAATACATTAGAACTAAGCTTTGGGACTCTTTGGTTCCAATAGATATCAGGGTAACCTTTCGTCTTCAATCATTTCATTCTCTTGTCTATTAATCTATTGTTGTTTTTATCTAAGGGCCGTTCGTATTATTGAGCTGATGCTGTTGCTGACCATACGTAGCAATATTAATTGGTAGAGATATTCCCAAGCTAATAATGACAAGGATCAGAGCAATAACAGTGAATACCACAATCGCAAG
>Ga0157285_10000008_pt1 | contig 16069 bp, 15 predicted proteins | sample NitcycUS074202C1_FD_108400 | JGI IMG/M metagenome (GOLD analysis project Ga0157285, IMG submission 108400) | Soil microbial communities from Arlington Agricultural Research Station in Wisconsin, USA - Nitrogen cycling UWRJ-S074-202C-1 | ecosystem: Environmental > Terrestrial > Soil >... | reverse complement strand
ATCGAGGGCTCGGCCACGGTGCACGAGGCCGTCGCGAGGATGGTGCAGGGCAACGTCGGCGCGTTGCTCGTGTACGAGAACGGAACGCTCGCCGGCATCGTCACCGAGCGCGATTACCTCCGCCGCGTCGCGGTCCAGGGCCGGGACGAGCGGACGACGCCCGTGCGGGAGATCATGACGCGGGAGCTCGTGTACGTCGGGCCCGAGGCGTCGATCGACGAGTGCATGGCCGTGATGACCGAGCGGCGCATCAGGCACCTTCCGGTGCTCGGAGACGCACGTGACGTGCTCGGAATCGTCTCGATCGGCGACCTCGTCAAGTTCCAGTCGAACGAGCAGAGCGTCCAGATCCAGTTCCTGACGGAGTACATCTCGGGCTGACCGGCCGGGCGAGCGGCCCTCCTACACTGCCTCGATGGATCCGCGGGCCCTGGAGCTGCTCGAGCTCCCAGAGATCCTCGAGCGCCTCGCGGCCGTCGCGGCGAGCGAGCCGGGGAAGCACCGCTGCCTCGCGCTCGAGCCGGCCGCCGACGTCGACGAGGTCGAGCGGCGTCAGGCGCTCACGACCGAGACCGTCCGGCTCCTCGAGGAGTCGGCGGAGCCCGAGCTCGCCGAGGTGCGGGACGTACGGCACGCGGTCGAGGTCGCCGCCCGCGGGAGCACCCTCGACACCGGGACGCTGTGGGCGATCGCCGTCTCGATCGACGCCGCGATCGCTGCGCGTGCGGCGGTCGAGCCCGTCGACGTGCCCGGCCTGCGTGAGCTCGTGCGTCGCATCGAGACGTCTCTCGGCCAGGTCTCCGAGCCGATCCGCCGCGCGGTGGAGGACGACGGGTCGGATCTGCGGGACGGCGCCTCGCCCGCTCTCCGGCGGCTTCGCCGCGAGCTGCGGGAGGGCCGCGGCCGGATCGCCGAGCGACTCCGAGCGCTCGCCCGCGACCCGTCGCTGCGCGAGCACCTCTCGGAGGACTTCGTCACCGAACGGGCCGGACGGCCGGTGCTCGCGCTCCGCGCGGCCGCGCGGGGGGCGGTGCCGGGGATCGTGCACGACAGCTCCGGCTCCGGGCAGACGCTGTTCGTCGAGCCGTTTGCGGTCGTCGATGACTCCAACCGGCTGCGCGAGGCGGAGAGCGCGGAGCGCGAGGAGGTAGCGCGGATCCTGCGCGAGCTGTCGACGACGGTCGGAGCTCGGGCGGAGCCGGTCGTGGGCCTCGTGGGAGCCGTCGCAGAGCTCGATCTCGCCCTCGCCTGCGGCATTCTCTCGCGCCGGTGGCGCGGGACACCGGTCGCACGGGGTAACTGCGTCGTACTCCGAGGCGCCCGGCATCCGCTTCTCGACCCGGCGGCCGCCGTGCCGATCGACCTCGCGCCCGGCGAGCTCAGGGCGGTGGTGATCAGCGGCCCGAACACCGGCGGCAAGACGGTGGCGCTGAAGACGCTCGGTCTCCTCGCGCTCCTGCATCAGTGCGGGCTGCGCCCGCCGGCCGACCACGCGGAGCTGCCTGTCTTCGACCAGGTGCTCGCCGACATCGGCGACGAGCAGTCGATCGCGATGAGCCTCTCGACGTTCTCCGGGCACGTGCGCAATCTCGTGTCGATCCTCGAGTGCGCGACCGACCGGTCGCTCGTGCTGCTCGACGAGCTCGCCGCGGGAACCGACCCGGTCGAGGGTGCGGCACTCGCCCGGGCGCTGCTCGAACGACTCACCACCCAGGCGCGGCTCACGGTCGTGACGAGCCACTACCCCGAGCTGAAGGAGTGGGCCAGCGCGACGGCCGGCGTCGCGAACGCCGCGACTGGCTTCGACGCGGAAACGGAGGAGCCGCTCTACCGCATCGCCCTCGGGCGCCCGGGGACGTCGCACGCGCTCCGGATCGCGGCCCGGCTGGGGCTCCCGCCGGAGCTCGTCGACGACGCCCGCTCTCACGTCGCGCCCGAGCGCCTGCGTATCGCGGAGCTGCTCGCCGAGGCGGAGAGCGCCGAGGAGCGGGCGGCCGTGGAGCGGGAGCAGGCGGCCGACGCGCGCTCCGCCGCCGAGGAGGTGCGGCGGGCCGCAGAGGCCCGCGTCGCGGAGCTCGAGCAGGAGATCGATCGGGTTCGGGCATCGGCGCAGGCCGAGCGCGAGCGCACGCTCGCGGCGGCGGAGCGCGACCTCGCCGGGACGAAGGCGGAGCTGGACGCCCTTCGCGCCGAGATCCGCGCCGCGCGGCGCCTGGAGCGGGAGCGGCGACGGGCGACGACTCCCAAGGCGCTCGCGAAGGAGCGTGAGCGCGACCGTCGCCTCGGCGCCGCGTCGGAGCGTGCTGCCCACGTCGGACGCGCCTTGCGCGATGCCGACGAGCCGCTTCCCGTCACCGTGCCGCTCGCACCCGGCGATCCGGTGATCGCTCCCGCGCTCGGCGTCCGTGGGACGATCGACGAGATCGTGCGCGAGGACGCCGTCGTCGTCGGGCGCGGCGGTCTCCGCGTTCGCGTGCCGGTCGCGCGTCTTCGGCCGGATCCCGACGCGCAGGCGGACGGACCGCCGGAAGAGGGGGTCACCGTGCGCGCGCCGACTCCTACCCATGCGCCGTCGGAGCTCGACCTGCGGGGACGGACGGCGCAGGAGGCACGCGAGGCTGTGCGGAGCTTCGTCGATGCGGCCTCCCTCGCCGGACGTGAAGAGCTCCGCGTGATCCACGGCCGCGGCACCGGCGCGATCCGCACCGCAGTTCGCGACGAGCTCGCGCGGCACCCGCTCGTCTCCTCCCACGAGCCCGACTCCGCGGACGGCGCGACCGTCGTGCGCCTGTCGTAGCGCGGTTTGCGCTGCCCGTCCGCCCGGGTAAGAAACGCGTTCATGCGCGCACGGATCGCACTCCTGGCGCTCGCCGGCGCGCTCGCCCTCGTCGCGGCGGGGTGCGGCGGCGGCGACAACTCTGGCACCGCCGAGCCGACCCCCGTGACGACGGCGACGACCGCCGGGCAGGCGGGAGACGCCGCAAACGGCAAGACGGTGTACGCGTCGGCGGGGTGCGGCGGCTGCCACACGTTCGAAGCCGCGGGCTCGACGGGAAGCGTCGGGCCGAATCTCGACGACGCCGCGCCGTCCTACGACGCGGTCGTGACGCAGGTGACGAACGGCGGCGGTGCCATGCCGTCCTTCAAGGACAAGCTCACGGCGCAGGAGATCCGCGACGTGGCCGCATTCGTCTCCGGCTCCTAGCCTTCCGCGGGTCGGCCCGGCGTCAGCCGTCGCACCTATGCTTACGGGTTCGTGTCCGAGCCCGCCCTCGCCTCCCCGAAGCCCGACCGCGCGACCCTCGAGATCCTCTGGCAGGACGACGCAGGCGCCTGCCTGGTGGTGCGGGAGCCGGACGGTGGGCTCTCTGCCGGGGCGCTGGACGCGGGGCTGCCCGCGGTCGTCGAGATCGCCCACGCGGGACAGACCGCCGCGGGTCGGCGGATCGAGCTGGACGAGCTGCTCTCGCTCGCCGCCCCGGCCGACGGCGGGCTCGACCTCGGTGGGACGGCGCGCACGGTGCTCGCGGTCATCGGGGTCGCACGACGGTCGGTGGCGGCGGGGCTCGTCCATCCCCATCTCGAGGCGGCCGACGGGCGTTGGCATGCGCTCTGGGGAGCAACGCTGGACGAGCACGTCCGCGACGAGCTCGACGCGATCGCCCATGCGGCCCCGGCCGCCGCGGCGGACGCGTTCGACGGCGACACGCGGGCGTTCGTGTACGACCTCTACGGCTGCGCGCTCGACGAGCTCGCCCGGCAGGCGCTCCGCAGCGCGCGCGCCGCGCTCGCCGTCCCCTCGCCCCGTACGGCGGGGGCGACCGAGCACTTCCTCGCCGGGCTCGCGGCGGCGTCGCCGGAGCTGCCCCCGGCGTCCGGGTATCCCGCGCTCGAGCGTCGGCTCGGCGCGTGGGTGGACGGCGGCCTCGCGCACCGCTCGCGCGCCCCGTGGAACGTCGGGTTGCGACTCGACGAGGGCGACGAAGGCATAGCGCGGACCGAGGACGCGGCGACCCCGGTCGTGCTCGAGCTGTGGCTCGAGGCGGCCGACGACCCGACCCTCGCGCTCCCCGCGTCGCTGCTCGAGGACGGCGCGGACGACGTGTTCGGCTTCCTTCGCGACAGCGATCCACACCGCGCGCTCGAGCGCCGCCTCGCCACGATCGAGCCGATCCTCTCGGGCGCGGGGATCTCGCTCGGCGATGACCCGACGACGCCGATCGAGCTCGACTCGGACGCTGTGCGGACGTTCCTGCGGCAGGCGATGCCACAGCTCGAGGAGCTAGGCGTCCCGGTTCATCTTCCCCGCGCCTGGGTCGCGTCGGCCACCCGCGTCCGGGTCAACCTCGTCGCGACGCAGTCTCCGGCCGTCTCGAGCGGCCTCCTCACCCGCGACGCGATTGCGTCGTTCGACTGGCGGGTCGCGATCGGTGACGTCGAGCTGACAGAGGACGAGCTGCGGGCGCTCGCGGCCGCCAAGGAGCCGCTCGTCCGGTTGCGCGGCAAGTGGCATGCGCTTCGCGCCGGCGAGGTCGAGCGCGCGCTCCGCTTCCTCGACGGACGCGGCCGCGGCGCCGGCGTGGTCGAGCTCGTCCGCGCGGTGTCCGGCATCGAGACGGACGAGGCGGGCGTGGAGCTCGGCGAGGTCAGGCTCGACGCAGGCTTGGAAGCGCTCCTCGCGGACACCTCCGAGCGTCGCTACCGCTCCCTCGCGACGCCCGCCGGCCTGACGCACGAGCTCTTCCCGTTCCAGGAGCGGGGACACGGTTGGCTGCGGCTGCTCGGCGACCTGGGCGTCGGGGGGATCCTGGCCGACGACATGGGCCTCGGCAAGACCGTCCAGGCGATTGCGACGCTCGTCTCCGAGCGGCAGGACACCGACGGCGAGGTCGGGCCGACGCTCGTCGTCTGCCCGATGAGCGTCGCGCAGCAGTGGGCCCGCGAGATCGCCCGGTTCGCCCCGACCCTCCGCGTCCACCTCCACCACGGTCCGACGCGCCTGCGCGAGACGGCCTTCCTCGCGGCCGCGCGGGCGAGCGACGTGGTCGTGACGTCGTACGACGTGGCGACCCGCGACGTCGCGCTCCTCGGGCGGATCGTCTGGGACCGGCTCCTGCTCGACGAGGCACAGGACGCCAAGAACCCCCGGACGAAACGACACCGCGCGCTGCGTCGCATCCCGCGCCGGCGGGCGCTTGCGCTCACGGGGACGCCGATCGAGAACCGGCTCGGCGAGCTCTGGGCGATCATGGACCTCGTCAACCCGGGCCTGCTCGGGTCGCTCCAGGCGTTCGAGCGGACGCTGGCCCGCCCGATCGAGACACGGCGGGACCCGCTGGCGCTCGAGCGGCTTCGCGCGCTGGTGGGGCCGTTCGTGCTGCGTCGCGCGAAGGACGCGCCGGAGGTCGACCTCGACCTCCCTCCGATCACGATCACGAAGGTCCCGTGCCACCTCACGGTGGAGCAGGCAAGCCTCTACCGGGCCACCGTCGACCGCTGGCTGCCTCGCATCGAGACCCACGAGCGGGCTTTCGACCGGCGCGGCGCGGTCCTCGCGATGCTCGGCCAGCTCAAGCAGGTCTGCAACCACCCCGAGCTGGTCGTCCCGACCGGTCGCGCGCTCGAAGGCCGCTCCGGGAAGCTCGAGCGTCTCGTCGAGCTGCTCGCCGCCGTGCCGGAGGACGACAAGGCGCTCGTGTTCACGCAGTATCCGGGCTTCGGGCGGCTCGCGTCCCACCTGGCGACGCGACTCGGTCGCGAGGTCGGCTTCTTCCACGGCGGTCTCTCGGCCCGGGCCCGGGAGGAGCTCGTCGCGCGGTTCGAGTCGGATCGCGGCCCGGGCGCCATGGTCGTGTCCCTCCGGGCCGGCGGGCGCGGCCTCAACCTGCCCGCGGCGAACCACGTCGTCCACTTCGACCGCTGGTGGAACCCCGCCGTCGAGCAGCAGGCGACCGACCGCGTCCACCGCCTCGGCCAGCGCAAGCCGGTCTTCGTGTCGAGCCTCGTCTGCACCGCGACGCTCGAGGAGCGGATCGATGCGCTGCTGGACGCGAAGCGCGAGCTCGCCGACGACGTGATGGCGGCGCGGGCCGACGACTGGCTGTCGGAGCTCGACCTCGACGCGATCCGTGCCGCGGTCGCGCTCGCGCCCGAGGCGATCGAGGCGTCCCCGTGAACGAGCTGGTGCTCGCAGGCGGCGCGCCGATCGAGGTCGACGGCGGCGGCTTCCGCATCGGGCTCGGGCCGTGGGCGCGGCTCATCGCGTCCACGATCGTCCCGGACGAGAGCTCTGCGCGTGCGGAGCGCGGGCGCGAGCTCGCGCGGGCCGGCGCAGTCTCGGACGTGAGCGTCGCAGAGGGCGTGGTTCGTGCCCGCGTGAGCGGCTCGGGCGGCTCGCGATACGCGGTCTCCCTCGAGACGGCGCCGTTTCCTCCCGCGACATGGGCCGACGCCGTCCGTGCGGCGCGCAGCCGCCGAGGGCTCGAGGACGGCGTCGAGGGCGCGCAGCAGTCGGTCCACCTCGTGCACCACCTGGAGACGGAACTCCAGGAACCGCTCGTCCCGCCCACGCGGCGGATCCGCACGTCGTGCACGTGCCCCGACCGCGAGCGCTCGGCCGTCTGCAAGCACGTCGCCGCGCTGGCGTTCGTCCTCGCCGACGCGATCGACGGCGACCCGTCGCTCCTCCTGCGCTGGCGCGGCTGCGAGCCCGTCGCGCCGCCGGCCTCCCGGAGCGGCGATCCCTGGTCGGCCGGCGAGCTGCCCCCTCCGCGGCCGCACCGCGCGCTTCCGCCCGGGGCCGTCGTCAAGCGCCTCGGGCGAAGCGGGATCCGCGTCGGCGGCCGTGACCTGGCCGACGCGCTAGGGCCCGCCTACCGTGCCTTCGCCGCGACCGCCGTGGAGCCGGCGGGTGGCATGATCGAGACATGGAGCAGCGACTCAGCCTCGTGACGCTCGGCGTGGCCGACCTCGAGGCGGCGCGGCGGTTCTACGAGGGACTCGGCTGGACGCCCGTCTCGGGCCCGGACGACGTCCACTTCTTCCAGGCGGGTTGCATGGTCGTCGCGCTGTGGTCGCGCGACGCGCTGCGCGAGGACAGCGGCGTCGACGACCCGGGCGGCTGGGGCGGCATCACCCTCGCCCACAACGTCCGCTCTCCCGCCGAGGTCGACGCGGTGATCGAGGAGGCCCGGGCCGCCGGAGCGCGAATCGCGCGCGAGCCCGCCGAGACGTTCTGGGGCGGCTACTCGGGCGTGTTCATCGATCCGGACGGCCACCCGTGGGAGGTGGCGCACAACCCACATTGGACGCTCGACGCCGACGGCTCGGTGCAGCTCTGACCCACGGCTATTCGGCGACGCCACTCGCACGCAAGCTCGGAATCGGCGAGGGCGGCTCGTACGCCGTCGTCGCCGATCCCGGCCACGTCGACGAGCTCCTCTCCCCGCTCCCGCCGGGCGCCCGTCGCGTCGACCGGCCCGCCGAGGCCGACGTCGTCGTCTGCTTCGTGACGGCGCGGGCGGAGCTCGAGGAGCGCCTCGGCGAGCTCGCCGGGGCGATCCACCCCGATCGGCTGCTCTGGATCGCGTGGCCCAAGCGGGCGTCGAAGGTGCCGACGGACATGACGGAGGACGCCGTGCGCGACGTCGCGCTCCCGCTCGGGCTCGTCGACACGAAGGTCGCGGCGATCGACGGCACGTGGTCGGGGCTGCGGCTCGTCTGGCGCCGGGAGCGGCGTTAGGTGCCGAGGATGTTGATCGCGCGCGCGGCGACGACGAGGACCGTCACCGCGGAGACCCCGGCCTCGAGCCCCATGAAGAGCTTCGCCCGGTGCGTGAGCGGCATTGCATCGGTGGGGCTGAACGCGATCGAGTTCGTCACGGAGACGTACACGTAGTCGAGGAGCGCCGGCGCCCACGTCCGGGGCGCGAGCTGCGGGTTCTCGTCCTGGGGGAACTGGAAGTCCGGCCGGATGCGCGAGGCGGCCAGTGCGCGCTTCACCGGTCCGCCGCTGTCGAGCTCCCAGAAGACGAGCGAGAACGTGATCACGTTCGTGAGGAGCACGACCGCCGCGCTGAGCAGCAGCTGGCCTCCACTCGGGCGCCAGTGCATGAGCGACACGATCACGCACGTGATCCCCGCGATGGTCCCGAGCCAGAGGAAGGCGAGCAGGCCGATCGCGAGCTCGCGTCGGCGCTCCCCGAGCCCCATGCGCCCGGGACCGATCCAGAACGTCGCGACGAGGACGGCGGACGGCGCGCTGATCACGAGCCAGATCCACCAGTTGTCGGACCCGAACAGCTCCCATCCCGCCCGCCGGCTGACGAGGGCGAGCGCGACATTCGCGCCGAGGATGATCGCGGCGAAGGGCGCAGCCTCGCGCCGTGCCTCCTGCCACGCGGTGTGGGCCCCGTCGCTGCTCACATCGACCGGTGTTCGTCGTCCGCGGGGCCAACCCTATGCGGCCGTCGGGCGCGCCGCCTGCGTACGATCGGCGCGTGGAGCAGCGGGCACTCGGCCGGAGCGGCGTCGCGGTCTCGCACGTGATCCTCGGCTGCGGCAACTTCGGCGGCGTCGGCTCGGCGCCGCGGCTGTTCGGCCAGGGAACCTCACGCGACGACGCGTTGCGGCTCCTCGACGCCGCGTGGGACCTCGGGATCACGACCCTCGACACCGCCGACGCGTACGGCGGCGGGCGCAGCGAGGAGTACATCGGCGCGTGGCTCGCCACGAAGGGGGCCGACGTCCGCGACCGCGTCGTGATCGCAACGAAGACGTTCAACCCGATGGAGGACGGCGGCGACCGGGGTCTCGGAGCGGCACGGATCCGCCGGCAGGTCGAGTCGAGCCTGCGCCGGCTCGGCGTGGAGCGCATTCCGCTCTACCTGGCGCATGCCTTCGACCCCGACGTCGCGCAGGAGGAGACGCTCACGGCGTTCGACGAGCTCGTCCGGCACGGGACGGTCGGAGCGGTCGGCGCCTCGAACTTCAGCGCCGAGCAGCTCGCGGAGGCCCTCGAGATCTCGGCGCTCGAGGGCCTGACGCGCTACGAGTGGGTGCAGAACGCCTTCTCGCTGCTCGAGCAAGGGGACCGCGAGACGATCTTTCCCCTCTGCCACGAGCACGGGCTCGGCTTCACGCCGTTCGCCCCGCTCGCCGGGGGCTGGCTGACCGGCAAGTACCGCCGCGGCGAGGAGCCGCCGCCGGGCTCGCGTATGACCGTGCGACCCGAGGGATCGGAGCACTACCGGTCGGGCCCGACATTCGACGCGCTCGAGGCGTTCGAGCGCGCGGCGGCCGACCGCGACGTCTCGATGGCCGCGCTGGCGGTCGCCTGGCTGCTCCACGTGCCGGAGGTCACGGCAGTGGTGGTCGGGCCGAACACGGTCGCGCAACTCGCGCCCGTCGCCGAAGCGCTGGACGTCACGCTCGACACGGAGGAACGGGCCTCGATCGGAGCGCTGTTCGCGTGACCGCGCTACTGCTCACCGAGGCCGACGTCCGCGAGGTGCTCGACATGGAGTCGTGCATCGCGGCGATGGAGGACGTGCTCGCGGCACTCGCGCGGGACGAGCTCTCCCTCCCGCTGCGCTCGATCTTCGTCCCGCCGGGAGAGGCGCTGATGGGGCTCATGCCCGCCCATCGCGGCGGCACCGATCCGGTCTTCGCGCTCAAGGAGATCGTCGTCGCCCCCGCCAACAGCGGGCGCGGGCTCGACCCGCATCAGGGAACGGTGCTGCTCCACGACGGCGTCACGGGTGTGCTCCGGGCGATCCTCAACGCTTCGGCTGTCACCGAGATCAGGACGGCCGCGGTTTCCGGAGCGGCGACGAAGCTCCTCGCGCGTCCGGGTGCCCGGCACGTGGCGGTCCTCGGCGCAGGCGTGCAGGGGCGCTCGCACGCCCAGGCGATGCGCACCGTGATCCCGGATCTCGAGCTCCGTGTCTGGAGCCGTACCCCGGAGCACGCCGAAGCGCTGGCGCTCGAGGCCCATGGCCTCCCGTGCGACACGGTCGAGGAGGCGCTCGACAGGGCCGACGTCGTCTGCACGTGCACCGCCTCACGCGAGCCGCTCGTCCGCCGCTCGTGGCTCGCGCCCGGGGCGCACATCAACGCGGTCGGCTCGTCGGTCGCGTCGGCGCGGGAGCTCGACGCCGACGTCGTGGCGGACGCCTCGCTCTTCGTCGACCGCCGCGAGTCGACCGTGAACGAATCCGGCGACTATCTCCGCGCCGTCGAGGAGCGCGGCATCGGGCCCGACCACATCCGCGCCGAGCTCGGCGAGCTCCTGGCCGGTACGCACCCCGGCAGGCGGAGCGACACCGAGCTGACGCTGTTCAAGTCGCTCGGGATCGCGGTGGAGGACCTCGCGGCCGCGGTTCTCTGCGTCGACCGGGCACGGGAGCGCGGGATCGGCACCGAGGTCGACTTCTGATCCCACTCGAGGCGATCGAGCGAGCCCGCGCGACCACGGCCGACACGGTCTCGCGGACCCCGCTCGTCCGGCTCGACGTCGAGGCTCCGTGCGAGATCTGGCTCAAGCTCGAGTGCCTCCAGCCGATCGGCTCCTTCAAGCTGCGCGGCGCGACGAATGCGATCCGCCAGGCGGACCCGGCCGAGTGGCGCGCGGGGGTCTGGACGACGAGCGCCGGGAACATGGCCCAGGGCGTGTGCTGGGTCGCACGCGAGCTCGGAGCCCCTGCGACGGTCGTGGCGCCCGACCACGCTCCGCGGGCGAAGCTCGACGCCGTGGAGCGCCTCGGCGGCCATGTCGTCGCGGTGCCCTACGACACCTGGTGGGAGACGATGGAGACGGGCGCCTATCCCGGCCTGGGCGGCCTCTTCGTCCATCCCGTGCTCGACGAGCGGGTCATGGCCGGAAACGGCGTGATCGGGCTCGAGCTGGCCGAGGAGCTCGACGGCATCGACGCCGTCCTGGTGCCGTGGGGCGGCGGCGGCCTGACGACCGGGATCGCGAGCGCGCTCGCGGCCGTCTCGCCGTCGACCCGCGTGATCGCCTGCGAACCGGAGACGGGCGCGCCGCTCACGGCGTCGCTCGCCGCAGGCGAGCCGGTCAGCGTCGACTACGTGCCGTCGTTCGTCGACGGCGCAGGGTCGAAGGCGCTCCTGCCGGCGATGTGGGAGCGAGCCCGGTCGCTCGTCGCGGGGGCGGTGGCGCTCTCACCGGGCGAGGTCGCGAGCGCAGTCCGGCTGCTCGCGACACGCGCCCACGTCGTCGCCGAGGGTGCCGGCGCGCTCGCCCTCGCGGCGGCTCTCGCCGGCCACGGCGGCCAGGGACGGGTCGTGTGCATCGTCTCGGGAGGCAACATCGACGCCGACCGCTTGGCGACGATCCTCGCGGGCGACGTCCCTGGCTGAGCTGGAGGCTTGACGTGAAATTCGGGCGCGGAGCGCCCGTTCCACATCAGGCCTCTACTGCGCGCGCGAGCCGAGGGTTGGCTGGCTTCCCTGCTCCTCGAGCTCGTCCTCGTCGACGTCCTCGTCCCAACGGTCGTAGGGCGTCGAGAGCGGGAGCACGAACCAGACGCCGAGGAAGACCGCCCCGGCGACCGCGGTGACCGCGGCCGCGACGGCCGTCTTTGCCATTTCGTCGATCACGAGGTACGTCGCCGCGGTCATTGCGACTGCCAGGAAGCCGATGCCGACGATCGTCCCGGCGTGGGAGACGCGCAGCATCCGCTCCTTGTTGCGCTCGCGCCAGCGGAGCCGGTGGTAGGCGGTCGGCGTCATGAACCCCACGACGGACAAGAGCGTCGCGAGGAAGGCGACGACGTAGGCGGTGCGCTGGGCGTCGGTCGCGCCGTCCCAGCGCGCGCTGAAGGGGACGATCAGGAGGAAGCCGAAGAGCACGCTCGCGCCCGCGAGCGCGACGCGTACCTCGTTGAGGATCTCGATGAGCTCCTGGTCACGCTTCTTGCGGAGCTGCTTGTCGTCCACGGAGCGACGATAGCGCCGCGCGCGCCCTCAGAACTCAGCAGCCCCGGCGCACCGTCTCGGTGACGGCGAGCTTCACCCACTCGAGGGGGATGCCGAGCGCCGTCCGCCACGTCGGCTCGTCGACGCCGTACGTGGCGACCCGGAAGGAGCCACAGCGCCGGAACGAGCGCTCGGCGCGGAACGTCTGGTAGTCCGGGGCGACGAGCACGATCGTGTCCCAGTTGCGACGCTTTGCGAGCTCGGAGATGGCTTTCGCCTCGCCTGTCGACGAGTACGGTCCGGCATAGATGCAGACGACATCCTCGGCCTTCGACTTGCACAGGGCGCGGCGGTGCTGGTCGCGGCCGTTGCGCTCGGCCGAGACGACGAGCGTCGGCGCGATGCCGCCGCCGATCAGCTGCTGCGCGGCGGGCAGCGTGTTGTCGGAGCCCGCCAGCGCGACCACGGCGTCGGTCCCCTTCGGCAGCGAGTCGTCGCCGTTGCCCAGGAAGAGCGGGATCCCGACCACGTAGGCGAGCCCGAGCACCACGAGGGAATAGAGCACGAAGCGTCGCATCGGAAGAATGTGACAGGTACATCGGCCGACCCCAGGTAGAACTGAAGCGTGCGGAGGGCGAGCATCTCGGCGGCCGCCGTCCGCCGCATCGCGGTCGCGGCGCAGGGCTATGCGGCCCGTGGCAGGCGCGCGACGACCGCCGAGGTCGAAACGGCGGTGCGTCGCCTCTCGTGCGTTCAGCTCGACTCGATCTCGACAGTCGACCGCAGCCACCGGATCGCGCTCGGCGGACGGATCGGCGACTTTCCGCGCGACGCGGTCTCGCGCCTGCTCGCGCGCGGGAGGCTGATCGAGTACTGGGCGCACGAGGCCTGCCTCCTGCCCGCCGAGCACTGGCCGCTCCTCCGGCCCGCGATGCAGGTCGGCGGCCGCCGGTGGTACGGCGAGGTCGACCGGACGCATCCCCACCTGCGGGAGCACATCCTCGACGAGATCCGTGCACGCGGGCCGCTCGGCTCACGCCACTTCGACGGAGCGGCGCGCAAGGGCGAGATGTGGGGCTGGAAGCCGGCCAAGCAGATGCTCGAGCTGCTCTGGAACCACGGCGAGCTCGTGGTCGCGGGCCGTCAGGGCTTCCAGCGCCTGTACGACCTCCCCGAGCGCGTCCTCCCACCAGAGACCCTCGACGCGCCGACGCCGAAGGAGCCCGAGCGGCTGCGTGAGCTCGTCACCCGGGCCGTGCGGGGGCGCGGAGTCCTGACGGAACGGGGCATCGTCGAGCACTGGCGCCTCCGGGGCGGAGCTCCGCGCGTGCGACCCGTCGTTGACGCGCTCGTCGACGAGGGAGCACTCGAACGGCACGCCGTCGAGGACGGCGGCCCGCCCGTCCTCGTCGCGGCCGGCACGGAGCTCGACCCTCCTGCCCCTCGCGCTGCGGTGCTGCTCTCCCCGTTCGACAACCTGCTCTGGGATCGCCCGTTCGCACGGCGCGTGCTCGGCTTCGACCATCTGATCGAGGTCTACAAGCCGGCGCCGCAGCGCCGCTACGGCTACTACGTCCTACCGCTGCTCCGGGGCGACCGCGTCGTCGGCCGCGCCGACCTCAAGTCGGAGCGGGCGGAGGGTCGGCTCGTGGTCAAGGCGTTTCATCGGGAGCCCGGCGTGCGCGCGTCGGGCGGGCTCGACGACGCATTGGATCGTGCCCTCGACCGCCTCCGCCGCGTGATCGGGCTCGAGACGGTGCTTCGTGCCTGAGACCGTCGGCCGGCGGCACGCGGCGTCCCCTCCCGCTGGGGGACGGCTCGTCGACGAGACCGAGGCGCGGCAGATGGCGGTTCGGTCGCAGCTGCTCGACGGCTCCGCGACCAACGTCCTCGACACGGTCCGCCGGCTCGGGTTCCTCCAGCTCGACCCGATCGCGACGGTCGCGCCGGCGCAGCACCTCGTGCTCTGGAGCCGTCTCGGGAGCCGCTACGACCCTGCGGAGCTCGACCGGCTCCTCTGGCGGGAGCGCGCCCTCTTCGAGTGGGATGCGCTCGTCTGGCCGATCGAGGCGCTTCCGCTCGTGCGCGGCCTCCAGCGGCGCTGGAGAACCTCGACGCACTACAACTCCGAGCGCTGGGTGCGCTCGTTCCTCGCGGAGAACCGCGGATTCCGCCGCTACGTGCTGCGCGAGCTCGAACGCCGCGGGCCGCTTCTCTCGCGCGAGCTCGAGGACCGTTCGGCGGGCGAACGCGAGCGGCACCGCTGGTACGGGCCGCGAAAGGTCGGGCTGATGCTCACCTCCCTCCACCTTCGCGGCGAGGTCGCGGTCGCGGGCCGGGACGGCGGACAGCGGCTCTGGGATCTCGCGGAGCGCTTCCTCCCGCACACGGAGGCGCTCCCGCTCCGCGCTGCCCAGCGCGAGCTCGAGGCGCGCCGTTTCCGCGCGCTCGGCGTCCGCTCCACGCGGGAGGGCTGGGAGGCACACCCGGATGCGGTCGGAGGCGAGGTCCCGGACCGGGTCACGCTGCTCTCGCCGTTCGACCGCCTGATCCACGACCGCGACCGCGCCGAGGCGTTGTTCGGCTTCCGCTACCGCCTCGAGATGTTCGTCCCTGCGGCGAGGCGCGAGTACGGCTACTACGTCCTACCGATCCTCGTCGGCGACCGGCTCGTCGGGCGCGTCGAGCCCCGGTTCGACCGCCGGACGGGCACGCTCGAGGTGCTCGGCGCCTGGGGCGACACCTCCCGGCTCGACGGGGCGCTCACGGGCCTGGCGGAGTGGCTCGGGGCCGCGCGCGTCACGGGCCTGGGCTGAACCGCGCGAGTACCATCGCGGGCATGGACTTCGAGACGCGGGCGATCCACGCGGGGCAGGAGCCGGACCCCGCGACCGGCGCCGTGATCACGCCGATCTACCAGACGTCGACCTTCGCCCAGGAGGCGGTCGGGGTCCACAAGGGCTACGACTACGCGCGCGTCGCGAACCCGACGCGGACGGCTCTCGAGGTATGCCTCGCGTCGCTCGAGAACGCGGCGCACGGGCACGCGTTCGCCTCCGGCGTCGGCGCGACGTCGACGATCATGCACCTGATCGACCCTGGCGACCGCGTCGTCTGCGTCAACGACGTCTACGGCGGCACGTACCGGATGTTCTCGCAGGTCTACGAGCCGAAGGGCTACCGCTTCTCGTATGTCACCCCCGACGAGCTCTCGACCGAGGCCGCGGCGAACGTGGAGGGCGCGCGACTCGTCTGGGTCGAGTCGCCGACGAACCCGTTGCTGAACGTCGTCGACATCGCGGCGGTCGCACGCGCGGCGAAGGACGTCGGCGCTCTGCTCGTCGTCGACAACACCTTCGCAACGCCCTACCTCCAGACGCCGCTCGACCTCGGCGCGGACATCGTCCTTCACTCGACGACGAAGTACCTCGGCGGCCACTCGGACGTCGTGGGCGGCTTCGCCGGGACGAACGACCCGACGATCGCCGAGCGGCTGCGGTTTCTCCAGAAGTCGCTGGGCGCGGTGCCCGGGCCTTTCGATTCGTGGCTCGTGCTTCGCGGGCTCAAGACCCTCGCGGTGCGGATGGAGCGCCACTGCTACAACGCCCGCGTCGTCGCCGCGTTCCTCCAGGCTCACCCGCGTGTCACACAGGTGCTCTGGCCCGGGCTTCCCGAGCATCCCGGGCACGAGCTCGCGGCGCGCCAGATGCGCGACTTCGGAGGGATGATGTCGTTTCTCGTGGAGAGCGAGGAGGATGCAGTCGACCTCGTCTCGCACACGGAGGTGTGGACACTGGCCGAGAGCCTCGGCGGCGTCGAGAGCCTGATCGAGCATCCCGCCCGGATGACGCACGCCTCGACCGCGACGGGGCCGTTCGCGGCGCCGACCAACCTCGTCCGACTCTCGGTCGGGATCGAGTCCGCCGAGGATCTCGTGGTCGACCTGGACCGAGCACTCGCGGCGGCGCGGGCGCGCGCATAGCGTCGGCCCCGGCGCCCGGCGGAACCAGGCACCGGGACCGGAGCGCGATCAGGCGTCGGGGCTCGCGACGAGCCGGAACGCCGAGCCGGTCGGGTCGGTAGCCCTCGCAAGACGGCCGTACGGCGTGTCCTGGGCCGGCTCGACGACCTT
>Ga0157285_10000006_pt1 | contig 16250 bp, 16 predicted proteins | sample NitcycUS074202C1_FD_108400 | JGI IMG/M metagenome (GOLD analysis project Ga0157285, IMG submission 108400) | Soil microbial communities from Arlington Agricultural Research Station in Wisconsin, USA - Nitrogen cycling UWRJ-S074-202C-1 | ecosystem: Environmental > Terrestrial > Soil >... | reverse complement strand
TTAAGGATTCCTGGCCATTTGTGTAGTCTTATAATGCTGCTAACAATAAAGTCTTGTACCTTATAGGTCAATCAAGATCGATTGATTATTGCTGCTACCATTATTGCAGTCATGTCACAATTGCGCTGCTTATTATCGGTAACCTTAAAGTTTGATTTTTTTAAATATTTGCATAACGTAAGAGCTTTCTTCATCAAATTTTTAGATGTTAAAAGTCATGATTTTGAATATATGCTAAAAATCTGCCAAAAATTAAACCTTTTTGCTGATAACAGACTTTATTATGAATCATTCTCATATTACGATAGCATAGTTGCGATTTCAACGAGTTTTTAGTAGGATACCATGGTTTTTTACCATGTTTTCTGCATAGTTTACTATTTTTCAGAAATTTTATGATAATTCCTAGTACGTCGAACCAGATTCATTGGATCTCACAATACATAGCATTTTTGCAATTTTTATTAAATACTACAATCTTTTTTGCTTTTTGATCATATTATTGTCATTTGATCTGCAAATTGCACATTAATGTATATATATTCTAATAGCTAAGACATCATATTTCTATATGTATTCTAATGATAGTTGCAGTTACCAGTAATTACTTTACTTACATTCTATATTTCATTTTGTCAGCAAAACTTCAATTTCATATCAATATAAACAATTGCCATGCAAAAGAGGAACGCAATGTGTAAACACCTCTCTTAAAACAGAAACCCTGCATAAATAGTAATTTCAATATATGCAAAACTTGCATAGATCATTAATTTATGCTATTTGATTTGACCAAAGGCAGAATTGACGATAAAAAGCCACGAAGAGAAGGTCTAACTTATATCACAGACAAGTTGCAATGCATAGATAGAGATAATTTTGAGATTATATCTTCGATGATAGATGTAGTAAAGATCCACGGTGCGTTTCCACTCTTAATACCTGAAGCAGCACTGGAAAAGAAAATAAAGTATTATCATGATTTTGACATTCTTGTATCGACAGGAAGTACTATCACGGAATATACTATTATGGAAAACTCCTTCGAGAGGTTTATAACAGAAGCAGCAAGAGTCGGATTTGATATAATTCAGATAGGTGAGAACAACATAGATCTGAGCCTAGATAAAAAAGAAAAGATTGCAAATATCATTCAATCAAAGGACCTCGAATTTTTATGGAAGGTAGGGAAAAAAGATCCGAGACATCAGCTGGGAATAAATGAAACATTATCAAAAATTGAAGAAGCGATAAAGACTGGTGCTAAGAAGGTGATACTTGAAGCAAATCAGGGTATTGCTGTTGGTATTTATGATGAAAAGGGCCTTGTGAAATGGAATTTTGTAGGGGCATTAACTGCAAAATATCCACCTATGAACTTTATCTTTGAGGCTCCATTCGAATCCCAACAATCCTCTTTAATTGCTGAATTTGGCCAGCGCGTTAATATGGCAGAAGTTCAGCTGGATTTTGTACCATTAGTTGAGTCACATAGAAGAGGGTTCTTATCAAATTCAACTTACGGTATATCTTCATATTCCCGCAAAGAACCGGAAGGTGGACCTGCTTCCAAGTTCATTTATTATATAATAAATTCAAAGCACCCTATAGAACAGGGAGAATTGATTCATCTTACCCATCTTCCTAGGAGGACAATTCAGAATGCAATTGACGAATTAAAACATCAAGGATTGATAATTGAGAAAAACAGCCTAGAAGATACGAGGAGGAAAACCTATTATCCTGTGAAGTCTGATTGGCTTTGACATTAATGATAAAATATAGCCGTATGACTAATTTGTAAATATCTGCTGTGTCAAAAAATCACAAAGGAGCAGTACCCAAGTTGCTACCCCTCTACTCCTTAACAATACAAGTGATCATTGCTTATTTATCAAAGCCGAATGATTCCATCTAGTCATTTTTTATTAAGAGGAAAGTGGACTTATGCCTGTTGAAGCAGCTGCAACAGGACAATTAGGAAATAATACTAGGCTGCTGTAGAGTAATGAAAATAAGTTGCCCAATTTTTCTTTATTTGTTTTCTATTTCTACTAGCAGTTGTTGAGGTGAATTGTGATAATGTTAAAAGCCTGTTATAAATTTGCAAAACAACAACACAGAATGTGCGTTAACTATTATGCCATGTGATAATGAATCTCCAATAAAAAATATTTGTATATCGCCTACACAGCAACAAAACCGTGATTGGGCACTACTTTAAAAACAAGCGTGACCAAATGGGTAATTGATATCATAAGTTAGTCAACATGCCAAAGAAGGAACTAAAAGAGGATGCTATAGACCTAAGACATGAGAGAGTCTTGGAATTAACAAGTCAAGGATATAGTCAAAGACAGATTGCTAACATGCTTCAAACTTCGCACAGAACTGTAGGATTTGATCAAATATTTCTCAGAAGGCAAAAGACAATATCCGACATTATACTGACGAGCGGCTGCCAGAAGAATATGAAAAATGTCTAGTTAGTATAAATTCTATTAATAGGGAAGCGTGGACCATAGTACAAGGTACAGAAGACAATAAGGAAAAGATACAAGCATTATCTTTAGCTAAAGAATGTTGTTCGTTCTATCAAAACTCTTCCTATTCTCGGCGGGGCGATAATTCCAACAACAAGCTTAGTGACTTTGCCATCAGATCTCTAACAGAGAAGTCTAAAGAGAAGCTAAAATCGAGCAATAAATAAGCTTATGAAGAATTATTTAAATAACTTGATTATACCAGCAGACATCCTCTGATACTAAAAATTTATAAAAAATTGGTGTAGCTGCTGTTGCCATCAGTGTATTAGATTCTTTACGATTGCTGCTGCTATCTAAGGTGAAGTTGTAATACTACAATCAAACAAGGATCTACATATGATTGATGAAAATTGGTTAGAAGAACCGCTATTTGTTGTTGTTGTTGGTGGACTACATACCCCATTAACACAGGTTGTTGTTGTACAAGTGTCACCTGAGCATGATGTACTTTGTCTTGTACGCTGTGTAAGAGCATTGGCTGTTGACGTAAATGTAACTACGATTGTTAGACTTAGTATGACAGTCAGTAGCATAGCTGTTGGCAGGAATATTCTAGTTTTTTTATTAAAATTTTTGTAGTTCATATTTGTATATTTAGTTGTAGAATAAAATATATTAAGTTTTCTCATAATATATTATGAAATATTAGTAACACTAGAAGCTACTACTAAATTATCGCTAGTTATATTCAAAACTCTCTAAATTTTATGCAGGATACAATACAGAAATGTTTGGTTAACTTGACTGCTTTCTTAAAAGAACAGAAAATGTTTCACTAAAAATCATGGTGCAAGGAAGCGGAAGGGTCATTGGAAATTATCCCATCAAGTTATCGAACTTTGATCAAATAGTTATATGTTCGTTACTTCGATTTAATGTTCTCTGTGTATATCGCAATTCCATCAACCTTACACTTAATAATTATATTTTGATACAAACAGGCAAAAACAAGGCAAATAATAAGAATGCATCTTTTGCACCATGCAATGCTACAATGCCATTCGTTACATATCGGGATCCACAAGATCTACTATGACTTTTACCTCACAGTCTAAAAGGGAAAAAAGTATTTTAACTAGATAAAGGGTATGAAACTCAGCTAGCAAAAATTATATGACATGGATTTTCAGTATTTAAATATAGATAATACCTGTATACGTTATATTGATACACGATCCAATGGTAATCCGGTACTATTAATTCATGGATTAGGTGGCTCAATAGAAAGTTGGATTAATAATATCTATACAATTTCTAGCAAACAGCTAAGGGTAATTGTACTTGATCTGCCAGGCTTTGGTTTTAGCGATAAGCCAAAAATTAACTATACACCCAGTTTTTATTCAGTATTTATCGCAAAATTTCTCAATAGATTAGATGCATATTCCCATGTTTCTATTATTGGTTGTTCCCTAGGCGGCCATATTGCAGCTGAAGTTGCATTAAATCATCCTAGTTTAGTTTCTAAACTTGTCTTAATAAGCCCAGCAGGGGCTCCACCTGTTTCATTTAGAGGAACTCCTGCTCTCCGTAAATACGTTAGTATATTAAAATCAAAGTCAATTCAAGAAGTAAAGAAATCTCTGTTATCTGTAGATGATGTATCTGTTGATGACACTTTTGCACGAATATTCTATGATAGATTATCAATGCCAGGTTCCAAAGAAGCATTTATGTCAGCATTAAAAGGCAGTACTTACGCACCAAGGTTAAGTAGAAGGCTACATAGAATCAAGGCACAGACCTTACTGATTTGGGGTAAGAACGACAAAATAATTCCTGTAAGATTTATCAAACCCTTTATGAATATGAAAAATTGTCGAATACTTCTTCTTGAGAATTGTGGTCATGTACCATTTATCAGCAGGCCTACCCTTTTTAATAAAATCGTGACAGACTTTATTAAAGAGTAAATCAGAAGAGTCTGAAAGTTCTACCGGTAATCATCTCATTTATTTAGATAGTTTCTGTAATTATGTAGTAGAAATAATCGTTACTTCTAGTTATAATTTGATATAATAATAATAATAAATACATTATCCGATAATTGTGTGCATTATTCTACATTCACATATAGGTTCATGAAATCAAATCAAATGCCATCTTCATTATTATTTAATTGTTAATGGTGGTTTTTTGTATAGAAATATTCTTCTTATAGGTTGAGTTGAGAGCAAAAAACAATGAGTATCAAATCTCATTGTAATTGTCTCTCTAACCTACTCATCTTTTGCATCATTTCTAGGCTCTTTGATTTGAGTTTGTCAACATCTTCTCTAATAGTTATAACTTCCTTTGGAGTATTCATTGATTCTTTGATCAAATTTAGGCATTCTTCAGCTATCCTTATCACCTTATGGTCTATATCGTGCTCGATTACCCAAGTCAGCTCAGGAATTGCTTTTGGATCTTCAGCATCTGCAAATGCTCTGCAAGCATTAATGCGAACGCGGAGCCATCTATCAGTTAGTAATCTCTTGAGATGATCAAATACTTCGTGATTTTCTCGTACAAATTTACCCAGAGCAAAAGTTGCAGCTTCACGTATCCTATTGCTGTGGCCATACTTGCTCTTTTCAATCAGCAATGCAGCAATTTCTTTATTTTCTCTGAATTCTTTCAAACCTTTAATAGCTCCCTGGGCTATAACGTCCTGAAAACTACTCATTTCAATAGCCTTTCTCAATATAGGAATTGATTGTATGCTCTTTATTTTACCAATTGCAGTTGCTATCTCTGCTTCTACAAAATAGCTTTTATCCCTATCTATTAACATGGATTTGAGCAAATTAAGTGAATCTTCCTTTCTGAATTCTCCCATAGCTCTTACTATTGCTCGTCTGACTTTAGAATGCTTTACATATGAAGAAGAAGAAAGACATTTCTTTAAGGCCTCATAGGCAAAATCAGATTTAATTAACCCTAATATTTTGGCGGCCTCAGCAGAAACTCCCCAAAAACTGTCTTCCATTACTACCTTTTGCAATGATTCAATGACATCTTCTGAAGATTCGTTCTTCAGAGCGCGAGCCGATTCTATTCTCTCAATTACAGTTCTTCCATTCTGTAATTGTTTGATAAGCATCTCCTTTGGAGCCTTCAGGGATATTGTCTTTAACACCTTAAAGTATGGATCAATTGATATCCATTCTATTTCCATTCCCTTTTTATCGACGACTGGAATTTGAAAGACATTTTCCTTTTCTGATATGTCAAAAGTATAAACTACTTCTTCTTTTTCTATTTCCCTTCCTTTTTCTCCTATTTCATGTTTATCTTCAGAGGTGGAAGAATCAGAGGTAGAAGGAGGATGAGAACAAGAAGAAGAAAAAACTAGTTTTATATCTAGAGGAAACTCAAACACATCACCTTCTTGTGACTGTTCAATTTTTAATTTCACAATTCTCGAGTCTACACAAAATTCTACCTTGAGCTCCGGATGTCCAGCTTTAAAAATCCATTGATCGAAAAATTGTTCGAGACTTCTTCCTGATTCTAACTCAAGCACTTTGCGTAGATCATCAGTTTCCGCTACGCTGTTAGTGTATCTTTGAAGATATGTCTTTAAGGATCTCTTGAAGTATTTGTCACTAATATAGTTTCTTAGCATGTGGATAATACATCCACTCTTTTCGTAAGTATGTCTGTCAAATAGATCATCTGGCTGTTTGTAGATTTTCGTTACAATTGGTCGTTTGTATCTGCTGTTAGCTTCATCAAAATAATCGTCTGCTGTCTGCATTATGTAGTATTGGAATTCATCAGTTCCCCTACTAGCTTCCCAATATAATGCTTCACAATATGTTGCAAATCCTTCATTGAGCCAAATATGTTGCCAATCTCTACATGTTACCAAGTCACCGAACCATTGATGAGCAAGCTCATGAGAAACTAAATGATCGCTTGTAAAGTCAAGATGAGCCTTTCTATCATGTAAAGTATCTATCGTTAAAGTAGTGCAGCTGGCATTTTCCATGCCGCCATACATAAAATCTTCAACTGTAACTTGGGAATACTTACTGTAAGGATATTTTGTGTCAAAGTATTGTTCAAAAAACTTGATCATATCTGCAGTATGCTCAAAAGATCTTGCTGCATCATTTTTTTTATCTTCAGGTACATAATAAGCTAATTTGATCTCTTTATAATATGTGCTTCTAAGTTCTGCAAATCTACCTATAACAATTGATGTAAGGTATGCAGGATGTGGATTTGATTCTATCCAAGTAAAGACTCTTTTCTTGATATCCTTATTGTTCTTATCATTTACTTCACTCTGTGTTTGTCTTTGAACTTTTACTCTCTGCAAAATACCGTTTGAAATTGCAATAAAGTTCATAGGAACTGCAACTGAAATCTCACTTTCAAATTTGACCATTGGATGATCGATACATGGAAACCAAGACTTTGACTCAACTGTCTCTCCCTGCGTCCAAGCTTGTAAGTTTTTCTTAGGATAATACTCATCAGGCTCAATAAAATAAAAACCCTTTCTTGGCTTTGCTGTGTAGATGATATTAATGTGAAAAATGGTTCCTTCTGTTATAAATTTTCCAAGTTTGATATGAAGTTTATCATTATAGTTATGGAAATCTAAGTTCTTACTATTAGTAGGAGTATTATTGTTACTAATAGTATTGGCATCAGTAACAAAAAACACTGATTTTATCTGCAGCTCTGAAATATCAAGTACAATTTCATCTATATCTTGAATTGCAACAAGCTCAAGTTGTTGATTACAACTGATAGTCTTAGAATTAAAATCTGGTTCTATTGATAATCGCATATTGCTGATAGTAAATAATAATGAAGGTGCATAATGAGTCCTACTACCGGGTAGTTCAAACTTCTTGATGCCAAGTCCATCACGTATTTTCACAGTCATTTATCAATCATCAAGTTTCATTTTTTGACAAAAATAAAGCTTCTGTAAATTGTCTGTTAGGTGAAAGTCTGCAAAAATCATAGAGAGATAAAAAATATGGCTATTACCTTCATTCATTAATGCGATTACTTGCAAGACAGCATTTTATCTTTTCTCCAAGTGTCTTTTCATTGTCTTTGTTAGCCAACTATAATTGTCTTACTAAATGAGAAAAATAAATAAATAGTCTTTGATGTTTTGATAAATCTTTAGCTTCGTTTATTCTTTTAATACATTATTTTTATTGTTTATTTCTATATCTTTTTATTCCAGATCACATAAGTAGAAATAAGTTCTTTAAGAAAATACAGTATTAGATGACCCAAATCAAATATACTTGTTGTTCTTATACGGTTATGGGAAATAAATATAGAGAGGAGGAGACGGAGCATCAGGATCTATATACATACATCATTATCACTATCAATGACAATCGTGATAGCAGCTACAGTACTATTGTTAGTAGGAGTTGCTATACTGTCTATTAACGAAGCAAGTGCAAGATTATGTAATAATGATAATCACGATAATAGTAAAAACAACAATAACAATGATGATGATGATTCGCATAGTACTACTTGTACTCATCAGCAAGACTCAAATAATCATGATCATTCTACTCAAAAAGATACAACTCCTCTCATTCTACCAGTACCTTTTCCTTAAGAATGTTCTCTCTTTCAGAATCTCCAATAGTATCAACAATAACAAAAACTTCCACTAGAGATAATAGCAAAATAATTGTTTTTCTTTTTCTTTTCCGTTAAAATAGACAACATGATATACTATGCCCCAACTAATTTTATCCAAGTCTTGTCATGTTGAAAGGTAACAAGACATATTTGTTGATGCACCTAAGGAACAATACAAATACATTATGCAAATGCAACCTATAACATATAATCACCTTTCTGAAATTTTTCCTACTGGAAGAAAAACCAAAAAAACTGTACTGATAAAATTGTCTGCATTCTATCTACCTTTGATGTCGCAATAAGTTGCTTTCTACTACGACATCTATATTATACTTTTTTATGTTAAATGTCTATGCGTTATTATTATTACTACTCACTACCTTATCCCGATTTTGTACAACCTTAACACCGTTGCCTTTTATTCTAATCTTCCTTCTATAAGTGGTCTTATTGGAATCTGATCTTTTCGTAGTTTGAGTTTACTGAATATGTCAGCAGACTGTTGCTGGGTCTGATCATTTTCTTCCATTTCTAGTTCTATTCCAATTTCGTTCTTTATTACATCTTTTCCTTCTCTTGCGCCAATAAGAATTATCTGTGCATTTTGATAGTCTATAAATTTCGTATCTTTTATTATTGAAATAAAGTTCTCAGTTTCATTGAACTCCTTTAGTACTTCATTTGGATATTTTGCAGGCTCTTCTGTACTAGGATACCCTTCTGCTGGTGATCTTGTCTTCTTGGGGTTAATAACTGATATTACATAGCTTGCTTCTTTTTGTATACCTAATTCTTTTTGAGCTTCTCCTGGCTCTTTTGGCATTTCAAGAATGTAAGCAAGCTCGGTATGATTTCGATACTTTAGAATTGCATACTTTCCTTCTCCAACTGGTCTTGCAGCATCGCCTCTTCTAAATTCATCTGATAAAAGTTCTTTTGTAAGCCCATTTGCATCTTTAAAAATGCCACCAACTCTGGCCCAATATCGTTCTGATGCTCTAGCTTCAGTCCTTCTAATGGTAGGAAGTGATTTCTTGCCTATGATAAAAAGTCTATAGATTCGGTTGTTGTTATCATTTTTATTATTATCATTTGCTTGCTGCTCAGGTGCCGTGATCATAAAAAAGCGTCGAACATCTTCAATACCTTTTACTTCTTCAGATCTTACTTTTGGTCGATAGAAGAAGTAAATACCCCCATACTCTAGAATTTCAGTTTGACTTTGCTGCTGATTATGCTGATTACTATTACTACTTTGAACCTTGTTGGTATCTGAATTAGCCATATTGTCCATTCTTCGTATCAGTAATTTATAACAATTATAACACTATTAGGGGGGAGGGAACTAGGATCGTGGGAGATATTCTTAATATCATACTAATGCACATTCCAACTATCCAGGAATTGTAAAAGCATTAAACACTACAAATACAATGTGCTTTGAAGAGTTAATGGGTCTTACTATTATGCTTGCTGGAACGATACCAACTGCAAGAATGATAAACTAAAGAAAAGTACATTAGTACTTATCCATCATCAACATACAATACAGAATTGTTGGAAAATAATGACAAATCAATAACCCGTAGTAATAGCCTAATATCTCTAGAATGATGGAATAACAAATCCAACAAGCATACAAAATTAGGAGCTGCAAGAAGAATATGTATCCCGTGGTTACATAAAGAGATGGATATTTTCTAAAATCTTATGTAACTGACTGGAGATAAAAACAATTGCATGCAAAGATAGTTTGGGTTTATCATCTATTTATTCTATCTTATTTGCATCAAGTTATTGCATAAATTAATTCTTTGTCACGCTAGAAGAATTATTATTCATATTTTTCCTTTTGTTATTTTGAGATGATTATGGTGTTGTTGTTGATCTTGATTCTGAAACCTTTATTTTATTCCCAAATTTAACTATGTATGGAGCGATGAACGTCGTTACAATAGTAACAACACCCAATATCGGAAGAACTGAAGAAGTGATAGCTCCAACGTCTTGACCACCCTTAGCTATTATCAGTGACATTTCTCCTTTGGATGCAGAAAGTCCAAGCCCTGTTCTCAACGCGGTAGTAGAATCAATTCTTGATTTGATTATGAGTATGCCGGTAATTATAAGAAACTTTGAGGCAAAAGAAGTTAAGATGAGTATCATTGCTGGTATAATGAATGAGGGTATCAACGATATATTCATCAACGCTCCTATTGAGATAAAGAATATTGCTGAAAACACATCTCTTAGTGGAATAGTCAATACTCTAACAACTGCAGCACTCTTTGATTCGGCAACTAATACTCCTGCCAAGAAAGCACCAATTACAACAGATAGCCCAAGGAGTTTAGCTGCAAATGATAGTCCAAACGCCAAACCAAGAATTACAATTAGTAGTAATTCATAATCATTAGTTTTACCTACTCTGTCAAGGATGGTAGGTATGAATCTTGATCCTAAAACTAGGATACTTCCCATAAAAGCTCCTACGATAGCTAGTGAAATGGCTATTTTTAAAATAGGTATTTCTCCTCCTTGCCCTCCATCACCTATAAAACCATCAACGTTAGTACTGTTGCCAGTAGTAGTTACAGCAACTGATTGAAGGACTGCAAGGGCACTAATAGCTATGATATCTTCAATAATTAATACTCCAAGAATTATAGTCGAAGAACGATCTCTAATTATATCGAGTTCCTCTAAGATTCTAATTGTCACCACAGTACTTGTAATAGACATTGCTAATGCTAAGAACATAGAATCAAAGAATGAAAACCCAAGCGTTTGGGATATAAAAAACACTATTAATAGTGTTCCCATCGATTCTGGCAATGCTACGATTATAGAAATCTTGCTTACAGATTTGAGTTTGGCTATTGGAAATTCGGTACCAATAACAAAAAGCAGCATAATTATCCCTAATTCTGAAAGGACATTTACTGTTTGAATACTGCTTATGAGGCTAAAAGGTGGAGTATAAGGACCAATTATCATCCCAGCTACAATATAACCAATTACCATTGGTTGTCTTAACTTATGGGTAATTATCAACATTACAGCCGCAATTATCATGATCACTGCAAAATCCTGGACTATCAGATCACCAAGAGGTGAGGATGATGAGGGGGAGGAGGAGCCAAATGCTACTGAAAATAACTGAAGTAAGAAATATGACTGGCTGTTCAATGACAATCATACATCACCTATCATAATTAATTAATTCTTCTATATCGTCACGTGAAATTAGAATCCACTACAATTAAGCTTGTAATAGATATTATTGACTAACTTCAAGTATTCAAAATTCTTATTAATTATTATACGTACTAATAGTAAAAGCATTTACTAATAGTAAAGATCTGGCGCAAATGTTGTTATCATGACAGATTACGATCTAACTGGAATAAATATTGCATCACATTCTCCAAAGGATATGCCTTGGATTGGTGTTGATGACGCCACTTTAGGACATTTTGGTTTAAACAGGGAAAGCCTTACTGCAGAAGCAACTAATATCAGAATATTAGATAGCGCGAGAAAGAAGGTTCGCGCAGATGAGAGGTTCAAAAATGTAGATGTTGAATTCCTAAAGGAGCGACGGATTGAAATAGATGCTATCCTTGCACAGGTTGGCGACGAAAGGTTTTGGGAATATATAATATTTAAACTGAAACAGTTGTATCCAAAGAGAAACTACAACCGTGCTATCTCGCTACCAGAAAGATACTCTAAAGAGAAATTCGATCTACTGCCTCGAGCGACAAAGAAACTCATATGATGTATCATGGATCTTACAGAAGATGGAACTAAACAAACCGAATCCACTATCAGGATGGAGCAGGAAAATGTAGATGGCTTCGTTGACATACAACAACAGAAGAAAAAGAATATGGAAAGCCTTACCAAGGCAGTATCTGAATATGATCGTATGAAAACAGTAGATGACAAGATATCGGAAATATGAAAATTACCGGAGTTCAGTACTGTATCAGAAGAATACAATCATGACGAATATGGGGAACTAGATTAATTAATAAAATAACCTACAAAGCCAGCTTGCTGAAAGGCGAACAAAAATACCACCCCCCTCCTCTTCTACTTTCATAATAGACATCTTGTATGATATGTTCATGCAGAGTAGAGCATATACTTTGAGCTAAGCAAATTTATAGCTAATTTTGAATGGATATTTTCTAGGCTTTTCAGCGTGGTAAAAATCTATAATTTATTTCTCATGTAGAAAATGACAATTAAACAAATTAGTAAAGATTGGTTTAAATATAAATGCTAATGCCTCTGTCAGCAGCATAAGTGTCAATAGAATTGTCTTCTAACTTACTCCAATTGGTCCATTGCTTCGTCTGAATAACCATCACGAAAGCCGTTATACCTTAGTAACTTTGATGTAAATAGACTGGAATGCGAATTATATAGTCTTATGCTTTTAGTAATTATTAATGTCTATATATTCTCCCAAATCTTTGACTAATTAATTTTATTCCTTTCTCATGTAATATAGATTCGGGCTACAAGAAGAAACAAACAACAACAAATCAAATACTCATGCGAATGCAGATATCTGTTCAATCATCAGATCATATTTGTACATATTTGTTCAGAACATGAAAGAGAATTAATTACCCTTCATAGCTGATAGGGCTAGAAAGGCAGCAATAACAACGATCCTCTATGTTCTGCCATTAATATTGAGCAATATTATACAATAGATAGATAAGTCAAACCTGATACTTCCCTTTCAAGAATGGAGCTACACACAAGATAATGCGATATTTTAACTCCAATAAATTAGTAATCTCATATAGTTTACTAATTTGTAAAGTGATTTTGACTCTCAGGTTGATAGTTTCACTATCAATTAAGTAATAGACTATATGGTAAGATGTGAACACTGCGATGTTGATGCTTATTATAACATGACTATAGAAGACTTCAACGATTCAGAGTCAGTGTGTACCAGTTTGTGCATAAAATGTGTAAAGATAGAAATGAAAAAGATTATCGACAGTTTTCCAGCTGTAAAGTCGTTGAAGATAGAGCCTATGTTAAGCCCTCTAATAGAGACTCGATAATTTCCTGTATCCTCCTTCTATTTATAGGATGATATATTTTAAACTTGTATCTATCTTGATGAGAAATGTTCCTCTCTATATTGGCGAGTTCAATTCAGGATTTACTGGAGATTCAACACTAACACAAAAACAGTGTTCCCAATACATAGACAGATTCAAGAGATTTAGAACTTGTGGTTGGGCCTTATGGAGATGGTCATATATACATGATAGAAATATTCCTGCATTTAACTTAGCCAAAGTTACAGACAATAGGATAGAACCAGGAATATTCTTTACATATTTTTAAAAACACTCTAAAGGTAACTAAGTAGTACCGCAAATGAGAAGATGATATCTGTATTACAATTTATCTGCTATTGTTATTATTATGCCAGAGGTCTTTTTCTCTTTTCTGTCAAATCAAAAAAGTTAACTAACTTATCACAGTAACAATTTATTTATAGCAAGCTTGGGTCTGGCTAAGAGTGTCCTTTAGTCTAGATTTTTATGTTATCTTCTTAGTTCATTTTCTGTATTAATTTCTTACGCAAAGCAAATGCAATAATTGTAGTCCCCACAAACGTAGCAGGCCAGTAGAGCCACAAGTCCGCTATACTTCCAGATAATAAAGCAGATGTCAATGAACGAGCAGGGTTCATCGAAGCACCAGAAATGATATAAAAAAGAATATATATAAACTAACAATTCCACCTATTACTATTGCACTTAATCCTTTCAGCCCCCTTTAGTATATGCCACAGTTAGGATCACAGACATCAACAAGGCTGAGACCATAACTTCAATTCCAAATACTATTAAAATTGGATATGAATGATTAAAACCATTGGCTTCTAAATGAGCCTCTGTAACAATAAAGTATTTGACAAAAAGACTTGCTAGTATCGCTCCAAGTATTTCAGCTGAAAATAATGCGCCAAATAAATGCTTCTAATTTGTCCTGTAATGAGGTAACCTACTGTAACAGCAGGATTAAAGTGTGCCATTGATACCTTTCCAAAAAGATAAACACCTATAGCAATACCTACAAATGGAGCAAACGCAATAAATGGAACTCCTAATACACCATGCATTTTGGCATCTATAACTATGGAACCTGTAGCAAACACAACTACAATAAAAGTACCTATAAGTTCAACTATGAATTTTCCTTTGATTAATATTTAATTTGTGGGCTACTTTTAACAAGATCTGCTACAAGTTGTTTTACTCTCTATTCAATGTCATCTCTGATTCCTCTTACTTTGGATCTTTATTCTCCATTCTATAACATCATGAATGAATAGTCTATGACATGATTCCTTGTCCATGCATCCCATATTACTGTCATCGCAGCATTCTCCTGGTATACAGCAACGATCTGAACTACCAGTTAATGCTAACTTGCTATATCTTTCTTTAATGTATGTGCTTGCATGTACAATTCTTTTACAAAAGAAACTATTTAAGATGTCAAGAGAAGCTAAGGAAAGTAAGCGTAATTATGGAAACAAATGGGAGAGTAGTGAGAGCAAGAAGAATAAGAGGAAGCATAAAAGAATTACCAATAATAGAAGATAGTACTCAACTGTGTGACTTTAATGGCTATGATGCAGGTGCATTGATGAAAGAGACTTCTAGACTTAGGAAATTAATCACAAAAAGAGGAACACTTGAAATCCTTATACCTCTATGTTGTACCACAAATCCAGTTAGATATATCAAATTCAGAAATACCTTAAAGGGCTTTAGCAGTAAAACTCTGGCCGCAAGACTTAAGGAACTTGAAACAGGTGGAGTATTAGAAAGACAATCATATAATGAAATTCCTCCAAGAGTAGAGTATAAATTGACAACAAAAGGCCAAGAACTCATAGAGTCTATAATTGATTTGTTGCAGTGGATGAGAAAATGGTCTATGACAAAGTAATCTATATATTAACCGGGAAGGTGTTTGATGATAAGCCATTCTTTTTTCATAATTTTTAGAGCCAATTCCATAGTTTCTGGATCATCAAATACATATTTTATAATATCCAAACTTCAGGTACAACATTGTGTAAGTTAAACTATGCAGGTACACTTCATATTTTTAGTATTTAATGCTTTATCAACTTATTTATTGTTACTAGGATTAGTAATGATATCGATAGGAGATATTTGTATGTGTATAACTAAAAAAGATGGATTTCTCTTATGCGATCAGTCAAAACTGCCAAACCAGAGTATTTTTTACCATTCTTATTTAGTCAAATAATTAGTATCATGATAATAAAGTACTATACTCCTGTTTGTATTCATTGTAAAAATAGTCTAGCAGAGATATTTCAAGAGAATGGTGATTTCTGTTTGGATTGTTGGCAAGAATTGACGTATCCTAAATTTCAATAAATGACCGTAGTAATACTTGAGCTAAGTGAATGATAGAACCACATATCTTTCGATATATATTTGTGACTTTTCCGGTTCATTTGACTCATAATATAAAGTCTATTTATAACGTCTATCTTATCAGCGATAGAAAAGGAGCCCGGATCTGCAAGGATGGGGACAGACCGGCGACGGGTGAGAGATCTAGAGGTATTGGTCGACAAAAACTTGCAGCCCGTGCCCGTTTGATGTGAATTTGAAAGCAACAACCATAAAGAGTTACCTTATCTTAGTTGACTATAGGTATATTTCATATTTATTAATACAATGGCAGCTATAGCCAGAAACTTAGGCGCGAATATAATTAAGAATACTGGAGACAGTTTCATATATTATTTTCCGAAAACATCTGATTCCACTATATATCTGATTTTAAAAGTGTCCTTGATTGTGGTTTGACTATGATAGCAGTAAATCCAATGATCAATGCAAGTCAGCTTCATCTAATAGTATGGTTTCTAGATGCACCACTTAGCGGAAAGCAAGATAGGACATGTGCCATACCAGCCGGAAAGTCTATTCTGGCTGCTGTGCTGAATGGACAATGTGATAGTGGTGACTCAACACTACATACCGATCAAGA
>Ga0157285_10000005_pt1 | contig 16330 bp, 14 predicted proteins | sample NitcycUS074202C1_FD_108400 | JGI IMG/M metagenome (GOLD analysis project Ga0157285, IMG submission 108400) | Soil microbial communities from Arlington Agricultural Research Station in Wisconsin, USA - Nitrogen cycling UWRJ-S074-202C-1 | ecosystem: Environmental > Terrestrial > Soil >... | reverse complement strand
TATCATGAGATTTTAGACCATAAAATCATAGTTAATAGTGATGGCACCGAAGTAGAAATTTATGATTCTAAACCTGAATTTACTGTTATGTCAGTAGCCCGTACAGGGAGTGAAAGCGTAACTACATCGGAAGGAATCGGAATAACAGGGGGATGGGAAGATTTGTTCTTTAAAAGAGATCACCTCGAGTACGCTAATTTAGCGTCAGAAAAAGCAATCAAGTTACTTGAAGCGCAGCGTGTATCTGGTGAAAAGACAACTATTGTTTTAGAACCTGGGATGGTAGGTTTAATATCACATGAAGCTATAGGTCACATGGTAGAAGCTGATTTCGTTCTGTCAGGCTCGATGGTCAAAGACAAGATTGGACAAAAAATCGCAAACGAACTGGTTACTCTGATAGACAGCGGACAATCAAACATTGCCACAAATGCTGCAGGAACTATTGCAGTGGACGATGAAGGAATCATGGCTGGCAGAACTGTAATTATTGAAAATGGTGTGCTAAAATCTTTTTTGCATAACCGTGAAACTGCATTAATTTTTGATACCAAACCAACTGGAAATGCTCGTGCATTTGAGTATACTGATGAACCACTTATTCGAATGAGAAACACCTTCATTGAACCTGGAAATGATAAACTTGATGATATTATAAAGGAAACAAAACATGGCTACTTGATAAGAGGTCCAAGGAATGGTCAAGCCGATGCTAATGGAGAATTTATGTTTGGTTCCCAAGAGGCGTATTTAATCGAAAATGGTGAGATAAAAGAACTGATGAAAGGTGCCAGTATTTCTGGTAGCGCTTTTGACGTATTGCAATCCGTAGACATGGTTGGAAATGATTTCGATTATGATATTGGGACAGGATATTGCGGGAAATTTCAGCCAGCAAAAGTTGATGGAGGTGGACCACATCTCCGATGCACTGCAATTATAGGAGGTTTGCAATAGGCAAGTTGGAAGATATCTGCAGTTTTGCGGTGAGAGAGGCAGAAAAGAGAGGGGCTGAATATACAGAAGTATATATGGCAAAAAATAAGGAGTCAGAAGTTTTTATCGAAAATAATGATCTAAAACAGTCAAAGTCCCATAAGAGTAGTGAATTGGGAATCAGAGTATTTGTACGTGGTTCTGTTGGTTTTTCATCGGTTAATATTCTAGAAAAAGAGCATATTAACAACGCCATTATACAAGCAATTAAACTTGCAAGAGTTACCCCTACAGATAAATTTAATTCAATGCCTCATAAGACGGAGATCAAATTTCTTAAAGGTATCTATGATAGAAAGGCAGAATCTTTCAACTCTTCTGATGCAACTAAAATGGCATCAGATATGTTAGTTGCGGCAAAATCTTTTGATGATAGAGTAAGCGTAGATAGTGGTAATTTTACAAGTTCTGTAATGACCCATGCACTATTGAATTCCAATGGCATAAGAGCAGATGAGACTATCAGTTCTTTTTCTTGGTCAATTATGGGTATGGCAATTAATGGTAAAGAAATTTCCAACTTTGATTTTCAATTTGGCGCTACTCACCATGTTAAAAATATTGATGTATTGTCTACAGGCAGGAAATTTGCTGAAACAGTTGTAAATTCACTGGGAGCAAGAAAAATTGATAGTTTTAAGGGAAAAATGCTGCTAACTCCTTCAGCAGCATCAGAATTGATACAGGATGTAATATCATCTTCGATTAATTCCCATATAGTACAGAAGGGAGCGAGTAAATTCGAAGGAAAGATTGGTAATTCTGTTTCTTCAGATTTACTAACTCTTGAAGATGATGCTGTAAATATAAATGGTCTAGGATCTTCAAGTTTTGACAGGGAAGGTGTACCTCATAGACGCAATATAATAATCGAGAATGGGATTTTGAGGAAATTTATCTACAATACTTATACTGCCAATAAAGAGAATACAGAAAGTACTGGTAACGCAGGAGGTTCCCCAAAGACACCACCTATGGTATCAACTACTAATATTGTCATCAAATCAGGAAAATCAAAATTGGAGAATTTAACGTCAGAAATGGATAAGGGTATTATGGTTAATAGGTTTTCTGGAAATGTAAATCCTGTAAATGGGGATTTTTCAGGCGTGGTAAAAGGCGGACAATACATTAAAAATGGAAATGTTGAATACGCTGTAAAAGAGGTAATGGTAGCAGGCAATGTTTTTGATGCATTATATGATCTTACCGGTATTTCAAAGGAAAGAAAGCTTCTTGCAGACGCAATCCTGCCTTATTTGTTGTTTGAAAATATATCTTTCACTGCAGGTTGAGATAAGTGTAAAGTAAATGTCAAAATATGACATAGCAGTTGTAGGTGGTGGTCCGGCTGGACTCTCTGCTGCGTACACAGCTGCCAAATCTGAAGCTAAAGTAATTTTATTTGAAAAAGATGAATCTATTGCCCAGAATGTCAGAACTAGTGGTGTAACATGGATAGAAGAAATTGAAAAATTTGGAATTTCTAAAGAACATTACAATCCTATAAAAAATTATTATTTCATATCACCTTCTAACGAAGTTATTATCAAAGGAAATACTGCTAAATCGTGTGTGTTGAATATTCGAAGTGCATATCAGCATCTCGCGTTCTTGGCAGCAGAGGCAGGTTCAGAAATTATGGTGAAGAGTAATGTCATTAATGTGGTTATCAATTCCGAAAATCGAATTTCTGGATTGAAAGCAAGCACTCCTAAAGGAGATATGGTAATAGATTGTGATCTTATAATTGATGCGAGTGGCTTTAATAGTTCTATTGCTCGTAAACTAGGAATTGTTAATGAATGGAGAAGGTATGGAATCGGGGCTGAGTACGAGTGCTATTGTGAAAATGTAGATAGAGAAACATGGACACTCATGGTAGGGCGGCAATATTCTGATGCTGGCTATGCATGGGTTTTTCCATTATCAAAAAACAGAGTAAGAATAGGGGTTGGTATTGGAAGGCCAGAATCTAAAGCAGATCCATTACAAAAATTAAATTCAATAATGGAAAAGAAATTAAAACCGTTAGACAAAATGGGTAAAATTCAGCCAATTGAGCTTCATTATGGCTTTATTCCAAATGAAGGTCTCCGAGGATCCACCGTTTTTGATAAATTGATATTGGTTGGAGATTCAGCAGGCCAGACTAATCCTCTAGTTCTAGAAGGAATTAGATATGCCATAGAGTTCGGCAGACTGGCTGGGGAAATTGGAGCCAAGTCACTTCAATGGAATTCTGATAAAGCATCTCTTTTTGATTACGAAAGAGTATGGAGAAAAAGGATAGAATCAAAAATCAATTCATCGCTTAAGATTCAGTCCAGATGGATCGGACTTTCAGATGAGGAATGGGATAAAGAGATTGAGATACTTAGGGATATGTCTCCAGATGAGTTTTTGGATTTTATCAAGGCGGAGTTTACAGTTAGCAAGATGTTAAGACTTGCATTAAATCATCCAAAACTAGCGGCTAGACAATTGTTCAATATGATTTTGGAACGTTAAAGCAAGATTTTTATGTCTTTCACAATCAACAGGTTATGCCTTGCCTGAGGGAACCATTGCACAATTCGCTCCAGTTATATACATGCTCGGTTTCGGTGTACTGGCTGGCGTTCCCGCGTTAATTTTATCTAGGTTGATCTCTCCACGACGTCGCTACAATCCAGTCAAATTTCTTCCAATGGAATGTGGCCAAATGCCGACTGGTGAAGGCCGTTCTCACTTTATGATGCAATACTATGCTTACATTCTCATGTTTGTTGTATTTGATGTCATGTCAATTTTCCTTTACATTTGGGCCACATCCCTGTTTTTAATTCCAAGAAGTGCTACTCTTCCGATTATGGCATTCTTGGGAATAATGTTCGCTGCTATGGGTTACGCATTATATTTAGCTGGGAAGAAAGGGATTTGGTAGTAGTTTTACTAACAAGTATTAAATATGTAAGGTGTAAACAAATAGATGAAAGGAAAGGCAATGATCAAGGACCTAATTAATCCTACTAACTTCAATATCATGGTAAGTAAGCTTGGTAATGTATTAGTAAAGGCTTTAGACGAGCCGCTGGGTTATGCTATCAACTGGGGAAGAATCTGGTCATTATGGCCAGTACATCTTGAAACTGCATGCTGTAGTGTTGAATTTGGAGCAGCCTCAGGTCCTAGATATGATGTCGAAAGATTCGGAATTATCGAAGCTTTCGGTTCACTAAGACAGTGTGACCTGATTGTTGTGCAGGGAACGGTTAACAGAAAAATGGCACCGAGACTAAGAATGGTATATGATCAAATGCCTGAACCAAAGTATGTAATTGCGATGGGTGCATGCGCAATTACTGGTGGTTTGTATGTTGACTCATATAACGTACTTCCTGGAGTTGATGGAATTATACCCGTAGACGTATATGTACCAGGGTGCCCTCCTCGGCCTGAAACATTGATCCAAGGCACAATATTGCTGCAGGAAAAGATCAAAAGGTCGAAGATCAGATAACATGGGCCAAGATCCAAAAAATAAACCAGCCGATTCAGCGATTTCAGAACCACTATCTCCACCAGCAAAACCTACTGCTCCAGCAAAAAAGAAAGAACCAGAACCTCCAGCCTTTGAAAAGGGGCTTATTTCCGAGATAGTTTCCCAATTTGGAGAAGATAAAATCAAGGTTACTTACATTCGACCTCTACGTATGAAAATTAATGTGGATCCAGCGATGATAATTGAAGTTGCAACTTTTATTCGTAATAATTTGGGCTTTGATCATGTCGAATCTGTCATAGGCACTGATTATCCAAAGGATAATCAAATTGAAGTTATCTATAGTCTAGGTTCATATTCACGGGATGATATAGCAGCACATATTCTTGCTCTGACAACACGAACCAGTCGCGATGATGCACGACTACCAACATTAATTAATATATACAAAAGCGTGGAATACCATGAGAGGGAAACTTTTGAAATGCTTGGAGTATATTTTGAAGGTCATCCGAGAAACGACCGGTTATTGTTACCAGAAGATTGGGCCGATATACCGCCATTAAGAAAGGAATTTAGAATCAAGGGAAGATAATGAAGGTGAAATAAGAAAATGGAAAAAAATCTCCAAGGTCAAATTGATGACTCAACTAAATTAGGTATGCAGATTGTAAAAGAATCTGAGGACGATCGTTTAATGACGCTTAGTGTTGGACCTCAACATCCCGGCTCTGGACATTTTAGATTCGTAGTTACAGTTGATGGCGACTACATTGTTCATTGTGATCCTGATCCCGGTTATGTACACCGTGGAGAAGAGAAAATGTGCGAATACCGTAATTTTATCCAAAACATACCTCACCTTGAACGTCCTGTTATTCACGACTCTGCTAACATTACATATTCATATAGCCTAGCAGTCGAAGAACTGGTAGGAATCGAAGTTCCTAGAAGAGGTCAGTTCATCAGAGCTATTGCATCAGAACTCGATCGTCAGGTCTATACTTTATACTGGCTTGCAATTTATGGAATTTTTCTTGGTCATTCTACAATGTTTATGTGGCCTACAGGAGATAGAGAACTATTTATCGATCTATTGGATGCTTTGACTGGTGCAAGAGTAACCCATGCGTTTAATATACCTGGAGGTGTCCGAAATGATATACCATATGGTTTTAAGGATAAATGTTTAAGACATATAGCATATTTTGAAAAACGGCTAAAGGAATATGAAGACATTTTCTACAATAACCCTCTTATGAGGCAAAGGACGGAGGGTGTAGGAATTCTTACAAAGGAAGATGCAATCAAGCTGGGTGTCACAGGCTCTGTGTTACGTGCTTCCGGGGTTCCATATGATATACGAAAGGCGGAACCATATGACATTTATAACGAGATCGATTTCAAAGTTCAATACATGAAAAGTGGCGACTCCTTTGCAAGAGCATACGTTCCACTTTTGGATATGAGAGAATCATGCCAGATTATGAGACAGTTGATTGACAAAATGCCTGATTCTGGCGAAGTTCGAGCAAAGCTACAGCCAACTCCAAAGGGACCACCAGGTGAAGCCTATAGAAGGGTAGAATCGGGTAGAGGTGCTCTTGGTTATTACATTGTTAGTGACGGTACTCCAAAACCCTATAGAGTAAAGATATCTGTGGGTTCTTTTAGAAATTTGATAGCATTACCGCATCTACTCGTCGGCTCAAAATTGGGTGATATGCCCTCTGTTTATTGGTCCTTGAATTATTGGCCTGTGGAGGCTGACAGATAATAATATGGCAACAGCTCCACAGGGATTCCGTTTCGGAAATTTTGTCGCTAGTCTTATTTGGCTAATCCTCTGGATTCTGATTATTGTAGCACTTGTGGCCTTACCTGTAATCTTCATAATACTGTTCTATTTACCACTTCCGCCTGTAAATGGTGAGGTTCTTACACCATACCTATTCCTATCCATGATGGTGGATCCTACTCGTACTCTGCCAATTGTTAAGTTCTTGATCCATACTGAGCTGTTTAAAGTGGCAGTGTTCCCTGGTTTTACATTTGCAGCATTGTTTGCGGCGGTTACCATTTTTGTTGAACGTAAATTCCTAGCTAAAATGCAGCTGAGGGTTGGTCCCCTTTATTGTGGTAAAATTGAAGGAATTTTACAGCTAGCTGCAGATGGTCTGAAGCTAATTTCAAAAGAGATCATTATTCCATCAGGAGCTGATAAACCAATTTTCTGGACTGCTCCTATTGCGTTTGTTGCAACAGCAGCTGCAGTAGTTGCATTGATACCTGTAGCACCTGGTTGGGTAGCTGCAAATGTTAATGTTGGCCTTATTGCAGTATTTGCAATTCTTGGATTCTTCCCATTAATTGCATTGCTGTTTTCATGGGCAAGCAATAGCAAATATCCATTCCTTGGCGGATTACGTGCATTGCATCAGATGATCGCTTTTGAAATTCCTTTCTTTCTTTCTGGACTTTCTGTTGTTGTTTTAGCTGGCTCGCTTAATCTAACAAACATTGTAAATGCACAACACCCATTCTGGTTTATTTTCTTTCTTCCAATCAGCGCATTTGTGTTCTTCATTTCTTCATTGGCAGAGCTTGAAAGAATTCCATTTGACTTACCAGAAGCAGAAAGTGAAATCGTCGCAGGTTGGCTTACTGAAACCTCAGGTATGATTTATGGCCTAATACAGCTTGGCTCATACGTAAAAGTATACGCATTGTCTGCACTCTTTGTAATATTATTCCTTGGTGGATGGGCAGGACCTCAAATCTTTCCAAAGGAACTCGGGCCTTCTAATACAACGATACCACTGCTGCAGTTGCTGACGCTCCAAGGTTTTTACAATTCTATCACTGTCAACGCAATTTTCTGGTTTACATTAAAGACATTTGGTATAATCATGCTTATGCTGCTCCCAAGAGGCATCAACCCACGAATTAGAATAGATATCCTACTTCATACAGGCTGGTACAAACTGATAGTCTTGACGTTCATAAACATGTTTATAGCACTAGCTTTAATTTATGGAGGTATATTAGGACCAGGAGGATTGTTAACAGCACATTGAAATTATCATCATCAGCAGCAGGTGGAATGATCAAGGCTATAGAATCAGGTTCCAAGCATCTCATAATCAAAAGATTCACTTTGCGATATCCAGATCAAAAGCTCAAATTTGTTGGTGATGGCTATCAATTTGATCCCAAGCGTGGAGTTGGTATTGCTGGAAGTCGCGGTAGACACATTCTATTCCATGATAAATGTACAGGATGTCAGCTGTGCGCAATTGCGTGTGAAGGCATTGCAGAAGCAATTGGTATGGTAAAAGTGGATGAGCAGTGGAAACATAACAAGAAAGCTATTATGCCACAAATTGACTATGGGAAATGTGTATTTTGTGGTTTATGCGTTGACGCATGTCCATTCTATGCACTGTATATGACAAACGACTATGAACTCTCGTCATTTACCAAGGAGCATTTGATATATACTCCTGCACAATTGGCAATTAAGCCAAAATATGATGGAACGTACGAATTAAAGATAGATGATATGGGCGCAACACATCATGGCTGATCCACTATTTATTGGTGTAGCAGTGTTAACGGTAGGTTCAGCAATAGTTTCGCTGGAAAGCCGCGAACTGATTTATGGTGCAATTGCTCTTGCGATTTCTATGATGGGGATTGCAGGATTTTTTCTTCTTTTAGATTCGCCATTTGTTGCAATGTTTCAGATTGCAGTTTATGTTGGTGCGGTTGCAGTTTTAGTCATCTTTACAGTTATGCTCGTCAGAACCCAAGCTCTCTTTAGTACTAAAGAAGACAAAGGACGAAAATCTGCCGGAATTATTCTTATGTTAATCTTCATGGCTGGCACAGGAGCTGTGTTTCTAGTGTCTGGTCTTAACAGCCAGACATTTGATAATTCTAAAGCTCCATCGGCCATTGACTTTACTGCAATAGGTCAGCAGATGCTGACCTATTACTCTCCAGCCTTGATTGCATTGGCTTTAACACTGGCTGGTGCTGTAATAGGAGCGCTAGCACTGGCTCGCAGGGAGGAAATAGAGCAAAAAAATGAGTGAGCTGATTGACTATATCATAGTATCTGTGGTTCTTGTTGCCATTGGTATTTATGGTCTTGTTGTCAAACGTAACGCTGTACGCATGCTCTTTTCCCTCGAAATAATTGCTAATGCAGCAAATCTGAACTTAATTGCCTTTTCACGGAACCTATCTAATGCGCAGGGGCAAGTATTTGCACTATTTTCTATTGCTATTGCAGCTGCAGAAGTAGCAGTAGGACTTGGTATTATCATTATAGCATATAGGCTATACAAAGAGATTGATGTCGAAGAATTTAAAAGTATGCGGGGCTAGAGATATCAAAAATGGCAGAATCATCGTTTTTCTTGTTAGCAGCGACCTTTCTACCTCTTCATCTATCACCTGTCGTCTATATTTTGGGTAGAAAAAAAACTGGCGTTAATACTGTAACATGGTTTTCTTTTGGCGTTTTAGCTATATCGACCGGCTTACTCTTTATTCCTGCACTGATGTTGAACGGTGGAGGACAGTCGGCTTATGCTGAGAGTTATCCTTGGAGTCAATTTGGGAATTTTGGTCTCAGATTGGATGGTTTGAGCCTTCCATTTGCTCTGATAATTTACATATTATGTACTGTTCTAGCGCTTTATTCAAAGCCCTACATGATACATAAAATTATGGAAGATGCACATGAACGTTTTGGCAGTAGCAATGATAGTCTTCCACGAGGAGGTCAAGGTTATACTGATGATCATCGCTCTTCTAGTACAACCACAAATATCGATACTGGCGATTCACAGATAACATCAATTGTTGATACAACGCAATATGTAAACAACCAGCTGGGACTCTACTTTGCACTCTACATGACATTTTCAATGGGTATGCTCGGTACCGTCCTTGCAACCAACCTGATTGAATTTTTTGTCTTCTTTGAATTGATGCTTGTTCCCTCATTCTTTCTGATAGCATTTTACGGTTATGGCGCAAGGATGAGAATTGCTCTTATGTTCTTCTTTTGGACCCACGTGGGTGCTGTTGTATTGCTGCTAGGCTTGCTAGCAATGGGATTCTTTGCAGGAGGTTTTGATTACACTGTAGTCAAAGCTAATGTGACAAAAATTCCTACAGAGTGGTTGTCAATTATCGTATTTGCTCTGGTAGTGGGACTTGGGGTAAAATTAGCAGCATTTCTCTTACATATCTGGCTGCCATATGCTCATGCAGAGGCTCCTACTCCTGTTTCAGCTCTGCTGTCACCGGCAATGATCGGTATTGGAGCATACGGTTTGCTGAGATTATGGCTGGAGCTATTAACAGGAAGCTATGCCCAGTACAGTCTTTACATCAACATGTGGGGGCTTGCCACTATGATTTATGGTGGAGCAATGGCATTGATGCAAGACGACATCAAGCGAGTTCTTGCTTATTCTAGCATTAGCCAGATGGGTTACATTTTGTTTGGTATTGGCTCTGAAAGCATCCTTGGCATTACTGGTGGAACTTTGATGTATGTTACCCATGGCCTTGGCAAAGCAATACTCTTTATGATGGCCGGCTCAATTATCCTTCAGACTGGCACCAGAAGCATGTCAAAGTTAGGCGGACTGGCTGGCAAAATGCCATATACCGCAGTCATAGCAATGATTGGAGCCCTGACAATTATTGGCATCCCTCCAACCAGTGGTTTTATGGCAGAATGGATTCTCTTCAACGGGGTTTTGCAAACGGGTGTTCACGACGGAAATTCATTAAGAGTTGCAATTTTTGGATTTGGTATTTTAACAACTGTGTTATCGTCTGCATACATTCTCTGGATGTACGGACGTATATTCTTTGGCAAGATTCCAGAAGAGCTGGTTCATGTCAAAGATTCAAGCAGATACATTACGGTAACAATGGCTGCCCTTGCAGCACTTACACTTATTATCGGAGTATATCCTAATCCCCTCCTCAATCCTATTACCGGATATATTCAACAAATATTTACAAATACTCCTGCGGTATTACCATTACCAACGACAGGACACGGTGTAGACAGCGGAGGAATGCAAGTTAATAAAAATATCGTCCCAACTGCACATGAATTTAGTAATAATATACACAATTATAATACAGGGTTAATTAAAGTAGCAAATACTTCGAAAGGTGCACTACGGAAGTAAAAATATGTTGGATACAAGAGAGTTGGTGAGCTAAAATAGTCGAAATAATGGGGTTTCAGGGAATCGCGATAAGCGCTTGGTTAGTATGGATTCTGCCGTTTATTGGAGCGGCCATAATTGCAGGAGTTGCTCGAGCAGGCAATAGGAGAAGAGACTATGCAGCAGTTGGTTTTGCACTTGCAAGCGCAATTTCAGCTGCAACTTTAATTCCATTAGCACTTTCTGGCAGTGAAATACATAGCCAAATAAATTGGATATCTGTAGTTAACGTAAAAGCTGGCGTCTTGGCCGATCCATTGGCTATAGTAATGACCAATTTGGTTGCTTGGATCTCATTTCTCATCTTTGTATATTCAACAGGCTATATGCATGGTGACAGAGACCTGACACGATACTGGTTCTTTATGTTATTCTTCATTGGATCTATGCAGCTGATTGTGTTATCGGATAACCTGCTTATGGTCTTCTTTGGCTGGGAGGGTGTGGGTCTTGCTTCTTATGCTCTGATTGGCTTTTGGTATTATAACAAGAAGAAGGACTTTGTAGGAAGGACAGGAGATAGAGCGTGGGGGATTGCAATGTGGGCTTCTCCAACTCATGCTGGAATGAAGGCATTCCTAATGACAAGGGCAGGAGATACAATGATGTTAGCTGGCATGTTTCTCATCTTTATTTACTCTGGAACTTTTGGTTTCAGAGAATTGCTTCAAAATCAGACATGGGCAGCACAAATGGCGCATCAGAACTTGCTTGTTCCAGCTGCAGTATTGTTGTTCGGCGGTGCAGTTGGAAAGTCGGCTCAGTTTCCTCTAAATGAATGGCTTTTAGAAGCTATGACCGGTCCCACCCCCGTTTCAGCACTTATTCACGCGGCAACCATGGTCAAAGCTGGCGTGTTTCTAGTTGCACGTATTGGTCCATTATTCTTTGCTCTTGCTGCATTTGGAGTATCCCAGTTCTTTGAAGTAGTTGCATGGGTCGGTGCTATCACCGCATTTTTGCTTGCAAGCCAGGCTCTAGTTAATCCGGAGATCAAAAAAGTACTTGCATATTCAACTGGTTCCCAGATAGGTTACATGATGATGGGTCTTGGTATAGCAGGTCTATCAGTAAATTTTGTTGATGGCTATAGTGCAGGTTTCTTTCATCTGATGAGCCATGCAATGTTTAAGGCATCACTCTTCATGGGCGCAGGGGCTTTGCTTCATACTGTGGGATCTAGATTCATGACTGATATGGGTGGTCTTCGTAAAAATATGCAAAAGACCTATATCTTTATGCTGCTTGCAGGCCTTTCGCTAGCAGGGGCTCCCTTGGTTACCTCTGGTTTCTGGAGTAAGGATGCAATATTTGCAGCCGTATTAGAGTCAGGTTACGTTCATACATGGCCATTATTTGGGATGGCAGTTGTTGTTGCAGTAATGACGGCCTTTTACACATTTAGAATGATTGGAATGGCGTTTTTTGGCAAGAAAAGCAAACACCTTGAAGAAATGGAACACAGAGGTCACCATCTACACGATGTGGGTGCTAATATGTGGGTACCATTTGCAATTTTAGCGGTGGCAACAATAGCAATAGGAGTAGTTGGTTTCATTTTCCAGGGTCAGCTTACTCAACTACTTGGTGGATATCTTGCACATTCATTTGGAATTGGAAAGGAGGTGCAATCTGGAGAAATTCATATTGCTCCCCAAGAAGGTAGTACATTCTTGGGTCTTAATCCGATAGCAGCAGCAGCATCATTTGGAGCCTTTGCAATAGGCGGTATTCTGGGATATATATTCTACATTGCAAGAAAGGCAGATCCAGAGATTATTTCTAGAAATATTGTTACAAGAGGAATTTGGAAGTTCCTATACAACCGGTGGTATCTCAATTCTGCACTTTATTGGGGTGCTGTAATCGGGCCGCTAGCAATCTACCGTATAATTTGGAGATATTTTGAGAGTGTTGTAATCGATGGAATTAGTCCTGCATTCCAATATACCATGGCATACTTCTCCAAGGTCGTCAGATCCGGACAAACTGGCGTAACTCAAACATATTTATTTGTATTTGGAGTGGGTATTATGATAATCATAATGCTCTTGTTGTTATAGAGGAGAGAAGAGTTTAAAGAAAAATGGTAGAAATAATTTCGACTCCTCTCCTTGCTACTTTAATACTAGGAGTTGCAGGACTTGTAATTCCTGTAATAGACGCCATCAAAAAAGAAAGGGGTTCTAATAACCGTTTGTATAGTGGAATTGCATTTGGTGCATTACTTGTTACAATAGGAATTGTAATATTCCGTGTATTATTTGGTGAAGTGACACCTGCTGTTCTATTTAGCAAAGGCGTTATAGCAGATGATCTATTCGGTTCGTTCTTTGCAATTGCCCTGCTAATAGTCTCGATTATGGTAACTGCATCTTCATGGAATTACATGAGAGGTAGAGTAAATCCTGCTCCATATTACTCACTTATATTGCTATCGAGCATAGGTATGGTACTTATTGCTTATTCAACCGATCTTGTAATGCTGCTAGTTGCATGGGAATTGATGTCTATTCCTACCTATGCTTTGGCAGCATTTTCTAAACGCGACCCTATTTCAAACGAGGCAGCTATAAAATACTTTATGTTCGGTGCATTATCTTCCGCAATTCTAGTCTTTGCCATAGGCATTGTTTATGGCATTACTGGGACAACCAACATAGGCGCATCGATCCAAGCAATGGCCAGTCTTCCAAAAGATCTTGTTCCAGTAGGTCTCGTTGCAATTGCATTGTTTATTGCTGGCTTTGGATTCAAAATGGGCCTTGTACCATTCCATATGTGGCTGCCAGATGCGTATGAGGGCGCTCCTACTACAATTGGAGCTCTTTTGGCAGCTGGTACTAAGAAGGCTGGATTTGCTGCAGCCTTACGTGTAATTGTGTTTGGAATGTTTGTATTGCACGTCGATTGGACAATGACTCTTGCTATAATTGCTGTCTTTACAATGACCCTAGGCAACTTAGGTGCATTAATACAAAAGAGCGTTCCAAGAATTCTCGCATACTCCAGTATTGCTCAGGCCGGTTATATTATGATAGGTATAGCCCTTGCTCCTTATTCTAACCAAGCTCTAAGTGGATCGCTATTTCATATAATGAATCACGCAGTAATGAAATCTGCTGGCTTCATAGCTGCAGCAGCAGTTGCAACTGCACTTGCTAGTTATAGTCTAGAGAAATATAGAGGTCTTGGTCGCAGAATGCCTATCACTGCTATTGCATTCACAATTTCTTTACTCGCGCTTGCTGGCGTCCCACCTCTCAATGGTTTCTGGAGCAAACTGGTTTTATTTGGCGCTGCAATTAACAGCGGTCCACTGGTGACGTGGGGACCATATCTTGCAATTGCTGGCGTCCTCAACAGTGCTCTTTCACTGGGATATTACGCATGGATCATTAGAAAGATGTACATGGAAGAAGGGCCAGATATGAGTAAAGTTAAAGAACCAAGAGCTATGGTTGCAGTATTAGTATTTGCAATGGTATTTATGGTAGGTTTTGGTATCTGGCATGCTCCAATACTGGAGTTTGCATCAAAAGCAGTACCTCATTTGAATAATGTAGTTCCTGCAACATCAAATCATTTGAATAATGTAGTTCCTGCAACATCAAATCATTTGAATAATGTAGTTCCTGCAACATCCCGTGCTTCCTGACTTAATAACGTATTGTCTTTTTTCATTTGCATATCATGAGTAGTAGTATCATCATCAACTATAATATCAGAAGCTCCACCAACGCATATGTCTCCAAAACAACAACCAAGGCTAGACTCAAGTAACACTCTCTACATCAGAACAATAAAGCACAATAAGAACAAACTTCCGAGGATTTATTTTATATCTACAATATCAAAGTATTTATAAGTAAATCTAAAGTTGAATGTCGTCAAAAAGTTTCTAGCTTGACTATGGATATATATACGTGATATTAGGCTTAGAAGATAGAGATTCTTGTAATAGGTGTATGTATGTGTTTAATCAAAGAAGTGGAAAATGTTGCAATATGTCTTGAAATATATGATTATATGATGATATAGGAACACCAAAAGTTATTTTTCCAAGATGTTGTTTGTATTAGGACCATATCATATTATGGGAACAGGGACATCGTTAAACGTTTATTAGATGGTCATAGATTTAGCGATATGGAGACTTGGTTTGGCCAGCAATACTTCCTATATTTCCTATTTTTTTAAATAGATATTTTAAAAACACACGCATTATTAGCAGTGGATAAAACACATTTATTTTCTATCAACCCTATGAAACAATTAAAATCTTAAAACATCTACTGATAACGATATCTCTGTTTTAATTCAAAACTGTACTGAAGACAAATCAGTTAGATGTTGTAGGTGTTTCTTTGGTACACTATCGCTTACCTTTCGTAGCTCATTAATAGCCTTAATAGAATATGACAGATAAAGCTTTTCCATTCTATCAACGAATTCTTTTGACTGATCATTCTTCTTTACCAGTATATTAAAAAGTCTGTCCTCGTTATTCCAGTCGATTAAATCATCATGGATTTGGTAGGCAATTCCAAGCAAATTACCAAAAGTTGCCATTGCACGGATCTCATCCTCTTCTCCTTCCCCTAATATCGCGCCCACCTTTGCAGAAGTCTCAAATAGTGAGGCAGTTTTATGTTCAAGGACTTTGATATAATCATCCTCTCTAATTTTAGGGTCTTTAGCAAGTTTAATTTCCATCATCTCACCTTCGCTCATTTTTATTGCAGCATTAGAAAGTTCGCTTGAAACACGTGGGTTATTCAACTTAGAACCGATATTGAGAATAATGCCTAGAACAAAATCGGCGGTAAGAATGCTACTATTATACCCATATTTTACATGAAAAGAAGGTTTACCACGTCGAAGATTTTCTTCGTCTATAATATCATCATGAATCACAGATTCTGTATGCAAAAGTTCTATAGCAGTAGCAGCCATAAATGTATCTTCGCCAAGTTTTGAAGAGTTCGTTTTTCCTACCTTTGCACTTTCGGCAGAGAGTACCAGAATGAGTGGTCTAATGCGTTTGCCTCCATCGCATGCATATTTTAATGGTGCATAAAACTCTGACCAAGAATAAAGGTCGAGCTCACGCTTAAGTGCATCATTAATTTTTGACAAGTATTCCCTAAATTGTTCAATCAAAGGATTGGCTTCCAGGTTTCTTATATTCAAAGATCTGCTCTTGCCTACGGTTATTTTGAAATACTGAGCATATTAATGCTTTACCAAACGACGTACAATTCTAAAATATTGCCGATATTTTTTCCATGAAGGATTGCTCCGGCCGGGATTTGAACCCGGGATCTGCGACTCGAAAGGCCACAATGCTTGACCGGACTATGCAGCTGTTTTCGTTGTTATCAGCTACTACACCACCGGAGCGCTTCGTAAAAGTTGGAATTCATTTCACATAAAATCTTTTCTTGTGTCATTAAGAATTTTTGCATTTTCAATTCTGCAGAATATTATTGCAAATTCTATGCATATGTCTAATAATATTAATGGTTCTCCGAACATGAATTTCTATCTTTCTTACTCGATGGAGAATATGTTCTTATCAGTTCAG
>Ga0157285_10000004_pt1 | contig 17445 bp, 20 predicted proteins | sample NitcycUS074202C1_FD_108400 | JGI IMG/M metagenome (GOLD analysis project Ga0157285, IMG submission 108400) | Soil microbial communities from Arlington Agricultural Research Station in Wisconsin, USA - Nitrogen cycling UWRJ-S074-202C-1 | ecosystem: Environmental > Terrestrial > Soil >... | reverse complement strand
ATATATCATTTTTGCTTCCACCCAACTCTTCGGGTAATCTTATAAATTGCCATATTCTAAAGGATTCTTTATTCAAAACTGGATCATCAGTTTTTGGATAAATAACTGATTCTGAGCTATTAACTGGAAATGTATTAACATTAGCTTGTGTACCATTGGGCAGCTCTACCTTGGCTCTTGCCGAGATATTACCTGATGGGTTAGGTAGGAATTTACCCCAATCTACAAATGGTACAAAAGTCATAACAGTACCTGCAGCTGCCATTAGCTTCAAAAAGTCACGCCGCGATACCTTACCTCCACGATTCGGAGGGGTTTGCTGCGTCATAATGAAAAGACAGGGTTAGAAGATATCTATAAACCTTGTCTTTTTTTAAATTGTCTTGTATCTCTTCCGGTTGCGTTTAAATGTAAAGAACAGTACATAAACTTCAAACTACGTTATAACTAAGAACTTTAATTTTTTAAAAAACAGGCAATTGATGAGATCATGAGCTACTTTGATAAACGAATTCTTGCAATCCCATTTAATATATGAATATATTTAATTGTTGGATTAATAGCGGTACTAGGTAGTTTTACCAACATTTTATACTTCCTTGATCCATTTGCTATAATACGTATGTTTCCCGTGTCTGGTTCATAATTAGCATGTATATCAGATGAATTAGACACACCACGAATGTCGGCAATGATCTCGTAGAAGTCCGGACCTTCTATAACCTCTGGCGCAACCTGAGGAGCAGCATCTTCTATACGTGGTCTTTCTTTTTGAAGTACTCGACTTTTCTTGACAGATGAGAGACTTATTCTATACTGCGATGCTAAAAGTTTCCAGACGTAGCCAGTTGCCATACCGATCACGAATCCGCCAATGTGAGCTAGATAAGCCACCCCGCCTCCTGAAGGTCCCATTAGTGCAAAGATAATCTGTAAAATGAACCAGAATGGTATAAATGCCAAAGCAGGTATACGGACTGTAGTAATAAAAAAAGCCATTATTACCGTGAAAATTTTCGCTCTAGGGAACATCACTAAATATGCACCTAAGACTCCAGAAATAGCTCCTGATGCACCTACTGCCGGTACGACTCCAGTTCCAGTATTTACCGCATACACGCTATGAACGAGGCTGGCCACTATCCCCCAACTAATATAAATCAACAAATATTTGACGCGACCAAATCTATCTTCAATATTGTCTCCGAATACAAATAAGAAAACCATATTTCCGGCTATATGGGCTATGCCGCCATGTATAAACATCGAGGTTACAGCTGACATCAAGTCGCCTGCTAGAAAGAGCCTTGGAATAACACCATAAGTTGAAAAAATCTCCGTTACTACTTGCTCGTTAGTAAAAAACGAACTCACCATTATCTCCCAGATGAAAATTATAATGTTAATTGCAATTAGACTGTAATTTACATATGGTCTGCCATGAATGCGTTCTGTGTCATCATGGATAGGAAACATATTATTTATTCCTATTTGGTAAGAAACATATTAAATAAGTCTTGTCCTTTTTATTGAATATCACTTAAGATTTCCTATATCTATTTCCACCTTTTTCGCAGGGTTTTCTATCTTCTTTAATTTCCATTTACATATTCTAACTGTGCTGCAGTATTCAACTAAAATTCACTTTCGATTTGAAACATAATATTAAATTGAAGTACAGTTTGGCATACAGCACATATGAATTTTTTCCACTTATGAACCGTAAAAGATCACTACCCACAGATCAAAATTGGCTGTTTTGCGTGCTTCTATAGCAGCGTTAAGTCATTTCTCGATCTGGTATGTATATATTTTATTATTCCATGACAATCATAGTTAGAGTTGACTTAACACCGTTTAGCTTTCTTAACTTCCACGTAATAGTTTCCTTCACCTTTTCCATTGTATCTGATTCCACCTGAGCTACTATATCATAAACGCCATAAACCTGATAGACTTCTTTTACGCCATCAAGTCTTTTCAGATCACCTACAATTGCATCTTCACTTCCAAGCTCAGCATTCATCAATACAAAGGCTTTTGGCATATGCCTTATTAAAAATCGAAATATAAAAAGATGATGTGATACAAACTATATAATAGTAGAGCAAGAAAAAATTAGCATTATTAGCAGCAGCAGTAGACATAATTCAAAGGATCTGAGTATGTATTGCTAGATATATTAGCTCATGATATCTATAGTACAGTCATTTTACTTTAATTTTCTTTATGCCTTTAGTATGAACATATTATATTATCAAAAAACGCGTGTAAATGCATGGTACACTTAAATTCTATGGTACACTTATTTAGGTTAAAATCCCAATATAACCATATATAATTATCGTGCTCTAAATCTGCGTGTGGCACTATATATCATTTTTGATGTACAGTTAATCTTCAGATTATGAACTCATAGATATCGTTGAAGAGTTTTTGCTGTGTCTATGTTAGACAAAGTAGGCCTCGGAAATTACAGTTCTCATTTATAGAATGTGTTCTATAGCTTTTTGTATGTCTCCTGCGTCGATTACTTCTCCTGCCATCATTGCCTCGAGTAACCTCAGGACTATTAATTCTCCGGTTGCTCCAGCAATTGTTTGCGGCACTACAACACATACATCATCTACTATTACGGTAACTTCATTGTCGCGAGAACCGCTCCAGTCTTTTGGTATGCCTATGTAGTAATAGTTCGAGTCGGAGTTGTTAAGATTCTGATACAGGATTTGAACCATCACTATGATTATTTTTGGTTACTTAAATTGTTAATCCTTGAATGTAATAATACTGTGATGGCATATTTAAAAATGTGTAATGAAAAATCTGACAATATTCAATTGTATAGTAACTGGAAAATGTTGATCATTAATCATTGTCAAATTAAACGTGAGATATAATAGCTTAATTTTAAAACAATATTATTTAAACTTCTGGCTTAAGTTTTGCCTCATCAAATGCTTCAGCTTCTTCCCACATGTATTCGTAAAAATCTTCACACCAATAGTGAAATTCTACATCTTCACTGTAGAACATTATATTTAAGTCTGATTCCCCTTTTAGATTAGGGAACATAAGACAGGATTGCTCTTCGTTAAAAATTGTCATTATCTGCACTTCATTAAGCATACGTCTCTCCACTAGTCCTTTAGAAATTAGATTGCGCCAGCCAATTTTATGTAGTATTTGGGTTCTTCCTTTGGGTATGATCGCATTACTAGCAAATATATAGGAAAACCTAACGCCATTCTGTACCCTACTGCTTATTGTCTCTATAAGATCAAGGGGTACTTGTGACATAATTTCCTTAATATATTTATTAGAATTGTTGTAAAGCATCTTCCAGCGTTGTAGAATTGCCATTACTCCATGAACAACTTCACAATTGTGAAGGGCTCCGATCCGTTGTATGAATTTTAAAGGAAGTTTGTCTAAACTGTGTTCAAGAAAATATTCCCTCTGATCAAATAGAAAATCGTAGCTTGGAATGAGCGAAATAACTATCTTACCATATGGAGTCAGTGCTAATTCGCCTTCATTATCCTTTGAGACTAAGCCTGAGTCTGTCAAACGTAGTATATTTCTATGGGCTTCCTGCAAAGTTGCGTCAAGTTCTATTGCGATTTGAGAAAGTCGGTATTGTTTTTGGCTTAGTTTCATTAACATAGATAGTCGCAGATCACCGGCAAGTTCGAAGAAAAGAGACCCGGCTCCTTCTTCAGGCTGTCCTGACATTGAGTTGACAATTCACTTTCTCAAATTTAAACTTGTTAATTAAGATTGGAGATAATATTATTGGATTTATTAAGGAAGATGAATGATTTACAATCATTCTAAGTTTAGAGTTTGAACAAACGGGTAATTTATTCCATTTATTCTATGTGGATATTTTATTGTCTTTTAAAGAATAATATTATATCTTAAATTAGCATTTCCACACTTATTCAATACAGATGAAAGCCTGTTGCAATATAGGATAAACTGCTCTTGTTATACAAGATACTATATATTTGTAAAATGTTTTTACTATTTGACTTTTAACTGTGCTTTATCGAGTTTGCAGCAGCGATGAAATAAATAATAACTCTATGGTAGTTTTTACAATTAACCATACTGATATCCTAATAGGAAGAAGAAATGGGAAACTATTCGCGTGTAATAATTCCTGTCCTCATAGAGGCGCATCTCTTTCCAAAGGTGAATTCAATAATAATAATATCACTTGCTATATGCATGGATATGAATTTAATATTTTCACTGGAAAATTGGAACACATAAGGTCATGGAAAAAAGAAGACACATGGATTGAACAAAGTGCAGAATGGAGGAAGTCAGGCAACTTGACTTTGTATACTGTGATAGAGAAGGATAAAGAGATCTACATAGAGATAGATTAAAGAAACCCTGCAAATCAGATTCGTTTACATTCATTGTATGGCTATAGATCTACCTTTTTTACTGTTGACTGTAGTCCGACATCAACCTATGAGTTTGCCATTTTTATAATAGATTTGTAAGTTGCATCTTATTCTCATAGTTGATAACTTGGTACTTAAGGATCTAACTATATTTCTTCATAATATACTAGTCCAATAATTATGGGCAGAAGACGCCTTGTTATCGAAAGTCCAATACGACAATATCTTTCAACAGCATATGATGATCATATATTATTTGCATATTTTGAAATTTCCTTTGTATTTTTTGATTATATAATTTGCAAGCTTTTCACCATTTATATAGATTGGCAAGTCACCGTTGCTACTACTCTGGTACAGAGTCACAAACTAACTTCCCATTATTGATTTTTACGAAAAGGAATCTATTATCTTTGAAGATCAATGTAATTTCGTCCTTACCCTCTTCCACGTCTAGAAGCTCCTGACCTTTTATTCCATCGAATTTTGTCATACCTAGTGTATTGCCCACGGGATATTTAGGCTATGCCAACAAATATTGAACAAACTAATAAAACTTTATTGGTGTTATTTATAATATATTAACTCTAAATCATCAACTGTTTTGAAAAATCAGAATCATTAACTACTATACACATTGTTTTATTTTCTACACGTAACTTCTATCAAATTTGATCTGCCGACAATTACTGTGGGTTCAGTGTAAGTATGTTTGCCCCAAGTTACTTTAATATCCGCAAATAATTTATGCACTCCGGAGTCCAGATTTTCTGTATTTAATTCAATTATTCTATTAACATCAAACAGGTATGACCTTACTTCTTCAACTGTCACTGGATAAAACAACATATCATCTTTAATTATTGAAATCCATATTCTATTTGCGATCTTTGGACTCCGTGTCCAAAACATTATGGCTTTTCTAGCAAATTTGATTGGAAGTATTATTTTTCTTCCCATCTTCAAATCAACCGTGATACTCATTCGAAATGCATTATCATGTCTATCGTAAGCTCTTTCCCAGTTTTTTGGGTTAATAGCTTCCCTGATATCTCCAATTATCTTAAAACCCAAACTTAACGTTAGGATTTCACCCACCCTTATTTTATCCTGGGATTTGCTTAATACCGCATCTATGATGATACTGCGGCTATGTGTCAACAATCTTGCCCACAGGGTATCATTTATATCCTCAATAAGTAGTTGTCTGTACAATGCTTGCGGAGATTACAGATTTTAATGAAAATGAACTTGAATTAAAACTTCAGGAGGAAGACATTTCAATCATGTACATTATTCAACATGAGCTTCTGAAAGAACGGAATGTTGAATTTGCAGGTGTGACACTTAAGCATCCACTCATTAGAGACTATACTCTCCGAATAGCAACAAAGAGGGGTAATCCGATTGAGGCAATTCGAGATGTATCTGTTTCTACATCAAATTATCTTAAGGAGATAGCAAGCACATTAAAGGCAAACTTGAAGAAATAAGAGGGAAAGTTATTCTTTGAGGTTCTGTCCAAAATGCGAAACACGCATGAAGCCCAGGATTGAACAAGGCATTGTATTATGTCCAAAATGCGGTTTTACTGCAGATAAGGAGGAACAGGAATCATCACCTAAGAAGATTTCACCTATACAGGAAAGTATTTCCAGGAGTTCGCTTAAAGTTATGGATACAGATAAGGGTCCTGATGCATTGCCTACAACAACAGTTGAATGCCCTAGATGCGGAAACAACACTGCATTCTGGTGGATGCTACAGACAAGATCTGCAGACGAAGCAACTACACAATTCTATCGTTGTACTAAATGTGTGCATACCTGGAGGAATTATTCTTAGCCCTCTGATCTAAAGACTAGAGGTCCAGATTGGATTTTATATCATTTTAATTTTCCATAAGTGTCATGTATATATTTTAGTGAGGATTTAATTTATGTTGATGCGAGATTTTAAAATACCATCCTCATCAATTGTATTATACATATACATTTATAAAAAATTATTAAAGTTTTTATTTAAATTGACTTACAGAAATAAACCTCTGCACTCCCATTCATTGTTAAACATATGAATTGGCCACTACTCTACTACCGACCAGGAATACTATATCAAATCCATGTACTAGCCTATGCAGCAAGAAACTATTATTGCATATTGTTAACATAGTTGGATTAAAGGATAGCAATGTTAAAATCTGTTAGTCGACAGCCACATCATTGAATTACCTTGGTGTTCGTGGCTAAGACAAAGTCCCCAGAGGAGTGGAAAGCTGTAACATCCGCGATCTCCACTCTGGTGGATGAGGCGACATTTGAAGCTACTGTTGAGGGCATATCTTTTAGAGGCATGGATCCCTCCCATGTCGCGCTTATTGATATTCATTGGCCAAATTCTGCATTTGAACTGTATGATTGTGACACAGCAGTAAAATTTGGAGTAAGAGTTGATGAATTTTCAAAGTTGATAAGACGTGCAGAAAAGAAGGATACAATTGAAGTTACCGTGGGAAATGACAGCATGTTATTTATCAAGATTTCCAATAATAATTATGTGAAGGAATATAAAGTAAGGCTTATTGAGACCTCTGCAGCCTCTACACCTTTACCAAAATTGAATTTCAATTGCAAGCTGGTATTGACTACTAATGCATTTGACAAGGTTCTTTCAGACATCCAGGTAATTTCTGAATACCTTTCAATCGAATCTAAACACAAGCAGATTGAATTCTCAGGAAAAGGAGACTCAGGTGAAGCAAATATAACTCTAGAATCTGGAAGCGAAGGACTAGAGGAAGTAAATATACAAGAAGATAGCAAGGCTACATATAGCCTAGATTATCTTTCGAAAATTACCAAAGCTGTGAGCACTGCTGGCGGATCTGTTGCAGTGGAATATTCAAGCAAAATGCCTCTGAGACTTGAATTCAGGGTAGCAAACATGGGTAGAATACACTTTTATCTTGCGCCCAGAGTACAAGATTAAAGCCCATTAATCTTGAATGACAATAACTACTGATCGACTATGCGCATAGTAATGAAATTTGGTGGGACAGCTATAAATTCCGCTGATAAAGTCATACATATTGCCAACCTGATAAAATCTCAAAACGAAAAAGGAACTAACGAGATTATAGGAGTCATTTCCGCTGTGCGAGGTATTACGGATAAAATATCGTCCATCCCCCTTAACGTAAAGAGCGACAAGCTGTCTATTACAGATTTTCTAAATAATGCAAGACATATCCATCTCGATATAATAGAGCAGGCGATTAAGAATGAGAAGTTAAAAAATGAAGCACGGTCGGTTGTAACTACATTGATTAATGAATTAAAAGATATACTTACTGGTATCCTTCTGCTAGGCGAAATTACTCCAAAGTCATTAGACTACTTGATGTCGTTTGGAGAGCGGCTCTCGACTCCCATTGTTTCATTTGCACTACGGGATATAGGATTATCATCTGAATATTTAACAGGGAAAGAAGCAGGAATTTTGACTGATTCTAATTATGGTGAAGCACGTCCACTAATAGATACTACAAGACTTCGAGTTGTTCACAAAATTGAGCCATTGCTCAAGTTGAATATTATACCGCTAGTAACTGGATTCATTGGTGCTGATCAGAATGGTAACACTACAACAATTGGAAGGGGAGGTTCAGATTATACTGCAACTATAATAGCATCAAGTATCAATGCTGATGAGGTCTGGTTTTTGGGTGATGTAGATGGATTGATGACTGCAGATCCTAAAATTGTCAATGACGCCAGAGTAATAAGAGAGGTTTCGTTTGCTGAAGCAATGGAAATGGCACTATTTGGTGCAAAGTATATGCATCCGCGGGCTTTAGAACCAGTAATGGATACGAAAATACCAGTTCGAATACGAAATGCCTTCAGGTTAGAACATCAAGGAACAGTAATTTCTCAGAATCTGACCAAGATATCTCAAAAGACTGTAAAGTCAATCAGTGCTATTCGCCACACTGCATTGATTGATGTAAGTGGAGGAGGGATGGTAGGTGCTCCTGGTACCGCAGCAAAGATTTTTGATGCCTTGGCAAAAAACAGAGTAAACATTATGATGATTTCGCAGAGCCCTTCAGAATCAAGTATCTCTATAGTTGTAAGAAGAGATGAACTTGATAAGGCAATAATGACCCTTGATATGAATTTACTTGGCAAAGTAGTAAAAAGAGTAAATGTGAATAATGATGTAGCAGTGATAGCAGTTGTAGGATCCGGTATGCGTGGTATAAAGGGCGTGGCAGCTAGAGTATTTAATGCAGTAGCAAAACGAAATGTCAATGTCATAATGATTGCTCAGGGTTCTTCCGAGCTGAACTTGGCGTTTGTAGTTAATGACAGTGATTGTGAACAAGTGGTAAGAGCATTACATGATGAGTTTGAACTCGGGAAAATTGATTAAGTAGTTATATTTGTCTACACTTAGGCATGTCAGTACCTAGTTATAAGTAAATACATGATTATTATTATCATACACTCATCTCCTTAAATGGGTATAATGGAAATGGAAAATGAGTAGGTGAGTCAGCTATGAACCTGTTCGAAATAATTAACGATCATTATTGTTATTAATTTATAAGTACAATTGCGTGAGGACGAAATTTTGTAGCCTGAAGTGTAAGTAGAAATGAATCTAACATGTTGTTCATAAGGTTGACTAAATTCATAGACTAAATTTATTTAGTCTGTTAATTCCTTTCATACAAGTTACAACCATTCTAGCGCAACATGACAGGATGATTGAAGACGCTTATCCACCAGAAGAGACATATAATTAGAATCCTAATCTGTAGAAATTATTGAATATGCTATTCACTATCAAGTTGACAAAGATAGAATAGTCGCATCCAGCAAAAAGTATAATAAATTGTATTCGTTTCATTTCGTCGAATGGATAAAGGCAAAGGTAAGTTATTTATTGTAGGTGTTGGTCCTGGCAGTCATGAACATATGACCTATAGGGCTATGCAAGTCATTAAAGAAAGTGAAACTATTATTGGTTATGATACTTATGTCTCATTAGTTGAAGACCTGATTACTGGTAAGGAAATTTACCGATACCCCATGACCCAGGAGGTGGACAGAGCTAACCAAGCAATTCATTTTGCAGAAGAAGGCAAAATTGTATCGCTAGTATCCTCGGGAGATCCTGGTATTTATGGAATGACAGGTTTGATTTACGAAATCCTTGTGGACAAAGGATGGGATAGAGAAAATGGGATATATATTGAATGTATTCCGGGCGTTTCTTCTTTGAACGCATGCGCTGCTTTAGTTGGTTCTCCATTGATGACGGATTTTGCAGTAGTCAGTATGAGTGATCTCCTTGTTCCCTGGGATATGATCGTAAAACGTGTAGAGGCAGCAGCTTTGGGTGACTATGTTACTGTGATTTATAATCCTGCAAGCAAGAAGCGCATACATCAATTAAGAGATACAAGGGACATTTTTCTAAAGTACAGAAAGCCATCTACCCCTGTAGCAATAGTCAAAGGAGCATATAGAGAGAGCCAAGATATAGCTTTAACTAATCTTGATAAAATGCTAGATCATCAACACATGCTTGGAATGATTACAACAGTAATTATTGGCAATTCATCTACTTTCATCCACAATGGCATGATGATAAATCCACGTGGGTATAGGTCAAAATATGAACTTCTCAAAGAAGTTCCTGCAAGTGCACAACTGGGAGTATAAATTATAATTATTAATCAAAATGTGGCTCTTTGCCATCGAAGTAGCTTCTAACAGGTTCGACTATCTTGTTGATGTATATAGAAGTAGCATTTTTCAGGTCCATAGGATGGACCTTCCTTTCTGTAAAGTCCCTCTCGATATCAGTATAGTTTGTATATATGATATTACCGCCATATTTTGTAGATCTCTCAACAATAAATTCATCAAATTGATGAAATACAATGTATCTAATGAGTTCAAGTATAGGATTTCTATCTACAATACCAATAGGACAAAATGCTGCGCTTATCTTGTCTCTTATAGCTTTTTCATCATCATGAATTGTAATTCCACTTGTGGGCTTGCTCTTGCTCATTTTACTTGAGATCTTTAAATCATCAGCGGTGTCCCCTACTCCAGACAATGATAGATTAACTGGTTCTGACAGGCCAGGAAGTAAGTGATGGTGTACAGAAACCGGAACTTTCCAGCCCAATTTAGGAAAAATTTCCCTGATCAACATATGTATTTTTCTCTGATCCATACCTGCATGAACGATATCCAAGTCTAACGCTCTGATATCAATAGATTGCATTATTGGATAAAGCAACTGTGAAAAATCCAAGCTTTCTCTTTCACTTCTTCCCATAATAGTCAACGAGCGCATTATTCTCGATATATTCATGTGTTTACTGAATCGTATAAAATTTTCCCAATAATTATCCGAGGTTCCATAGAGATCACTGCCTAGTATTGTACTAACCCCAGGACAGAAGAACTTAAATGCTGAAGAATAATATTTGGAAATCTCTTTGATTTTATCCCAATTTCCACTTAACTTGTTATTAATATATGTATGCCAATCAGCTAAAAATACAGTAGTATGAATCTGAGCTTTAATGAAATCGTTGATTTTAAAACCTGTTACAATTAGACTACCTAGATGTAACTTTCCGGAAAGCTCTAGCCCTATATAGTGTTTGGGATACGTCTTAGTTTCCAAGAGAGTTTTGAGCTCATCTCTTGTTACAACCTCCTCAGTAGGTTCGCGTGTGATAAGTAGCAATCTTTCCATTAGGTCCATTTTTACAAGAATGAAAATAGACAATAAGCCTATTAATTTTTGTATTTCTCACTACTGGTATATAGTATTGACCTTTTGCTTTTCAATTTTATTTTATGGCACATTTCAATATACTATTTTTATCGATATGGAGTAACTTTCAAGAAACTTCTTGTTAATCATGTGAAGTTTGCCAAGGAATGAAATCCTTTACTCAAACCATACAAGTCTATTGACATCGAATGGGTATTTATCCATATAATGAGATAATCAAATATTTTTTCAGCTAAAGCATTTGAAGTAATTCTTTAGATTCAGCAGAGGGTATTGTGACACATCATACAAAAAAAGTACTAAATAATTCTTAACCAAGGCCGGCTTTAGAACTCATGATCACAAATGCAATCTTTATATGTTCACATCTAGATTATCTGCTATGTCAAGAAATTTGTTGTAAAAAGTTAAATTGAGTATTGTAAAAAGTTAAATTGAGTAATATACTAGTGTTGTCGTTTGGTTTGAAATCAAATGCTAGTGTGGAAGCTACTGCCGAACAGATCAGCCTGCCAGCAGCTACAACTGCGGTTCCACATAACAGCAAAGGTAAGGTTCGTTATAATAGAAAAGCTGAATCAGAGTTCTTTGTTGATAATTCTGCACTTGCTGGTTTTACAGGTGAGCGAATATTATATATGGCTGTAAGAGAATTAATCGAGAATTCTCTTGATTCTTGCGAAAGTAGTCATACCTTACCAAATATTTCTTTATCGTTGAAGCTATTAGATCCGTTGAACGATATGTGGTTTATTTCTTGCGAGGATAACGGTATTGGAATTCCATCTGATAAAGTACCTGTTGCCGTCTGTTCTTTTTTAACTTCTGGCAAATATGTGGAAAAACAGCAACGGGGCCTATTTGGTGTTGGCTTGAAAATGATTGCAGCTTTTTCTACTAAAGATACTGATCATCCTCTCAGAGTCTGGACAAAATCTCAAGAAGAAGGATCAGAGTATTACTTTGAGCTTCGAACGGATATTGGTACAAATAAACCGATAGTCCTTGACAAGAAGATACTAAAAATAGACCAACGTCAGATTAAAACTGAATCCGGTTTTAAGGTTCAGGCGGTTCTGCGTGCTCGCTTATCCCCCATAACAAAAAACAGAATTTACGATTATATAAGCCAGACCAGTGTTGTCAACCCCTATGCTGTACTGACATTCCAATCAGACGAAGGAAAAGTTGTATTTGGTAGAAGAACAAAGATCATGCCTCAACCTGCAAAGGAAGTACTACCTCATCCCTCTGACATGGATCTGAAAACTCTAAAAAAAGCAATATTGAATTTCACCAACCAAAAAACAACTTTGACAGGTGTATTATGTAATTCATTTCAGAAACTATCTAGCGAAAAGGCAAAGGAAATCATCTCTAGGTCAGGAGTAGGAATAAAGACTGCTGACAAATATAATGAGCATGAGCTGATCAGGATTGTCAATATTTGCAAGCAGACCAAATTCCAAATCCCTAATACTGACCATCTCAGTCCAATTGGAGAACAGATTCTAACTGCAGGTATGACATCAGAGTATACTATTGTTACAAATAAGCAGGCGCATACAGTTGAACAGTCACAACAACAACAATTATCAATTAAAGTGTTAAAACCTGCATTGACAGCATATTCATCTAGAGTATGCGTAGTCAACAATAGGCCAACTATTGTAGAGTGTGGCATCGCTTATGGCGGTGACATACCTTCATTCAAGCTTTATAGATTTGCAAATAAAATCCCCTTATTATATGATGAAGGTTCAGATGTGGCAAGAGAAGTCGTATCTGAAGTAGAGATTAACAAAATGGGAATCTCAAAAAAAGAAGTAAAAGAACAATTTGCAAATTCTGAAGCAAAGAGTGATCGAGCTATAGAATTGCTTCCTATCCACATCTTCTTTCATATTTGCTCGACTAAAATCCCTTATAAGACTGCAGGAAAAGAGAGCATTGCGTCGGAAGGAGACTTGAAACGAAACATGAAAATATGTTTGTCTGATCTCTATAGAAAGGTAAGTGCTCAGATTCGCAAGGAGTTACGCCAGAAGGAAGCAGAAAGTAGACTGCATCTTTACAAGTATTACATTCCGTTAATAGTTAATGCAATTTCTGAATCGATCAAGATTGATGCAAACAAGTTGTCAGAAGCATTTGGAAAACTTGTAGAACGACATGTAAAAGGTGAAATTGTACATAGCCCGGTTCTTAAAAAAGAAGACAAAATTACCGAGGATAGAATTGAAGAAGAGATAAATGAGAAAACAGAAGTAAAAATCCTAAACCAAAACGTAATTCAACATGATTATCATGGTTCAGTAAATAAAAGATCAGAGAAATCAGAATCCAAAAAACAAGGCTCCAAGAAAGGGATTGCTTTGAAAAGAGGACGAAGAGGAGGAGAACAACAAACAACTCTTGATGCATTAGATACCTCAGAAAAGGTGAGCAAAGAGTAATTGCCATCAAAAGATAAGCGCCACCAAGAGGTCGTAAAAAAAATTAAATTAATAATGAGAGATGTCAGCAAAGACATAATAACTGGCGAGGCAATGCCTATCCTAGACGTTCCAAAAGTTGGTTATGATAATACGGTTTGGTCTGATCAAAAGAGAATGCTTACAATAGGAGATAAGAAAGTCCAAGTAAGTCCAGACAGCACAAAAAAGATTCCGACTTTTACTCAGTATATTGTTATGGCTAGTGCAATTAGAAGGCTTCTTGATGAAGAAATGGAGAGCACCATCAGAGGAATGTATTATGCTACACTTAGCACAGTAGGAGATGAAAAAAACAAACAAAAATTCTGGAATAGCCAGGAAAACTCCGACGATGCGATTAAAGCAGTTGAGTTGCTTACAGGAGTACCAAGAGAAGAATTTTCTGTTACGTCAAAACCAAAAGGAATGATCTCTGGACCAATTACTCTTCGTGTGGGAGGAGACCTTATTGACTGTAATCTTGGAAGTAGAGCTACATCACAATTAATTCCTACTAACATCCGCGACGTTGAAATCGTAAATGTTAGAGCAGATTTTGTAATGGTAGTGGAAAAAGATACAGTTCTCAACAATATACGAAAATCTGGGTTTATACAGAAGTATAATGCAATTCTAATGACAGGGTCAGGGGAACCAGACAGGGCTACAAGAATTATGGTAAAAACACTCAACGAGGAATGGAAAAGGCCAGTCGTAATCTTTGCTGACGCGGATCCTTGGGGTTTAGGTATTGCATTGCGTTACAAAATTGGGAGTGAATCACTCAGTTATGATAGTCATAGGCTTGTTACTCCAAACGCGCGGGTATTAGGCATGCTGTTCTCAGATATCTATGAGTACAATATTCCAGAAGTAGCTAGATTGAATGCTTCTGATGAAGATATCAATAGAGCAAACGATATGAAAAATAAGCCTTGGCTGCATGATAAACGTTGGCAAAAAGAATTGAATCTCTTCTTGCAGCGCAAAGAGAAGTGTGAACTAGACGCTTTCTTCAAACATGGATTTAAATATCTAGCAGAAACTTACCTTCCACAAAAGCTGCGGCAAGCCGGCCTAATTTGATATAAACAAATAACATCCAGATTTGTGTGCTTAAGACCGTTTGTAAACGATTAATGACCCATAATAACCGACCGCTAAAATGCTAAAATATATTCAATCAAATATCATGTAATAAAATATGTTATGTAACAGTTTCGCTATTATCTAAGAATATCTCTACATATAAGGCCTGCCCAAGAGACGCAAGAATCGATTGCAAATTAAATTTGCTTTAGTCATTATCTGATTGCAGTATATGAGAGTCAACACTACTTATTTTTGTGCATTTAGTTATTAATTATGAATTGTTTTATTATTAAGAAACATGTATAAGTATTTAAATGACTTAATAAAAACTAATTAATATACATTGACAATTGTAAGCGTATCGCTAAATGAAGAAATTTTAACTGAAATGAGTAAATTGCAAAAATCACTCGGTTTCACAGGTAGATCTGAAATTATAAGAGCAAGTGTTCGAAGTTTGATATCAGAGGAAAGAAAGAAAGAAGATCTAATGGGCGATGTTTATGCCATTTTCTTGGTAACTCATGATGAGAAATCTGATAACGAAATCAATGAGATGGGACATGCATATGACAAGCTGATAAACACACATTTACACAATAAGATTGATAAAGACAGATGCCTTGAGATATTTGTTCTCAAAGGAGATGCTAATCAGATAAGAGACATGACAAAGAGGTTTCAATCTAACAAGAAAATGGATAATGTTAAGTTGATCCCATTGTAGTTTCAAATCTATCATCTTTTTGTTTGTATTGCCTAACAAGACCAATGTTAATCAGCTCTTCCACATTTCGCTTGACTCTAGGTTTAAAATTCTCTATCCTATTAGCTGTTTTAGTATTTCTCGTAGATAGGTCCTTGAAGTGATTTCTAAATTCAGGATTGACTTCAAGTAGCCACTTTGTTAAATTCCAAAGTCGAAACGATTCGTTATCATCTTCTTTGTATTTACCATTAATTAATATTGTAGGATATTTTGGCACAAAAGCGCTTTTTTTGTAAAAGTCCCATCTTTGTACTTTCCAAAAATTATGTTTCGGTGCCCTACATTTTTATGTCATTTTTGTCATGCATTGTATTTGTGAAAATAACTGTTTCATTAATGTTCTAATAAATCTATCATGACTGATAATGAAATCGAAGACGTTGAAATAAGAAAGGTTCAGGCGCTAACAGGCGAACGTAGTTTTGTACTTGTGCTTGCGAAACAGTTTGCAAGAGAATTGGGTATTAGCAAAGGAGATTTTTTGAAATGTTATGTTCGGGCTGGCAGGCTCATAGTAGAGAAAATTGACCCAAAGGCGCTGTGGACATTACACCCTATATTCAGTACCAATTTAAAATGATGACAGTTCTGATGACAATCACAGTTGCTATGCCGCAATCGTTTGCAGCTAAATGGATAGAGGATATTCTGCAATGAGCAAGCTGGTTATCCGGTGCAATGAAGCTTAATGGAAGAAATTGTCTTGGTAGAAGATAGGCCATTCTCATATCTTGACTTTGCAGAGTTTGAAGTAGGTGGACAAACACACAAAATGAAACATGGCACCTTTAGAAATTATATATTAAAGCTTGAAAAAGCAGGTAAAGCTGGTTTCTAGTTCGAAGCCTGCCTTGTATACTATACCGGGGTAAGGAATTCAATAAATCGATGACACGTGACCATTTGGGGGTCATCAATAGTGTTATCCCTGAATCTCTGTTAAAGCAGACTCATATATACAGGTGGCTCAAGAACAAGCCTGTTGAAAAGCAGGCACTCCATGACATTATGCTAACCTTTAAAGCCGCTGGTATTTGGAACACATTTTCTAATATTTATGCCGATAAAGTAGAACATCAAGAGTATCCAAATCGAGCTTTTTGCAGATGCGGCTGTTAGAAAATTGTTTCCTGATGGTCACTTGGTTGTTCCTGGGGTGGGTTCAGATAATGCAAAAAAACAATAATCATGAACAATCAATAGGCAAAACTAGCGCCACACTCGAACCAAAATATAGAGGGTCTAAAATCAAACAACCTCACAGAGGGGTACAACCAAATGAATCTGATATCTACATGTCGAATCAATACAAAAATATCCAGACCCCCCTATCTTCTGCTAATGTCCCAATAAGAGTGATATGCATATACGTTTTCAGCTAAGCCTGAATTTTATAGCTGATTTTGAGTAGGAATTTTCAGGTTTTCTGGATTTTTCAATGGGGCAAAAATCCATAGTTTATTTCTCATGTAAAAAATGTCAACTAAACAAATTAGTAAATATTAGTTTAAAAAGAAATGTAATTTACGTACACAAACAAAGCAGCATCTATTATCTCTTAGACGATTGTTATCAGGTTCTGTACCTGTAATAGCATTCCCACGCCTGGACCTGTAGGGTTGATAGCAGTAATGTTATCAGGTTCGGTAGCACCAGCAGATGCTGATTGTACTCTAATTGCTGTAGTAGTTGTCATAGCTAGGGACTACTGCAATAACAATAGTTAGAATTGAAAGAACATTAAGAATTGTAAGACAAAATATGTAATATGATTACAATAAAACAATTTGCAAATAACTGTCCAGGCATTGAAAACGATGAAATTATAAGAGAGGTGACTAAGGTTAATTCTGAATTTTAT
>Ga0157285_10000003_pt1 | contig 17772 bp, 17 predicted proteins | sample NitcycUS074202C1_FD_108400 | JGI IMG/M metagenome (GOLD analysis project Ga0157285, IMG submission 108400) | Soil microbial communities from Arlington Agricultural Research Station in Wisconsin, USA - Nitrogen cycling UWRJ-S074-202C-1 | ecosystem: Environmental > Terrestrial > Soil >... | reverse complement strand
TTCCTCACATCAGAGCCGAGGTAGTGTGCATACGACATATGTATAGCACTTGCTTCTGAAATCATTCCTTCAATGTAAATAGGCGATTCAATAAGACGCCCTTCTCTCATCTCCTTGTCTATAACAAGCATGATTTCTTGTGCTCTTCCTACTGCAGGAAGAGGGATTAGCACTTTACCACCTTCTGTCAATGTTCTATTAATGCTATCTGTAAAAGTTCGATAAACAACTGATTGATCTGGCATGATATCTTTACTATTGCCATAAGTGCTCTCAGTGATCAGGGTTTCAACTCTTGGGTATATAGAGGATGCACTGTCTAGAAGCTGAGTTTTTGCATATTTGTAATCACCAGAGTAGAGGATATTATGGGCGCCAGAAATATTAAGGTGAACTGTTGCACTTCCCATAATATGACCTGCATTGTTTAATGTAATAGTGACATCCGGCGAGATATCTGTTGGTTTACCATAAGGCAATGTAATACAGTGTTTAATAACTTCGTTGATATCCCTAATCTCGTATGGCAAGTAGCTCCCGTTACTCTTTGCTATCTTTACTGAATCCATCTGAAGAAGAGTCATTAACGGCAAAGTTGGTTCAGTACAGTAAATTGGGCCATTGTATCCATACTTAAATAGTGTAGGTAAAAACCCTTGATGATCAATGTGTGAATGACTTATAATTACTGCATCAAGCTCATCCAAATCAAAGCTAAACCAATCTAAGCGAGGATATGCATTTAATCCTAGACTTTCACCAGGATTGATTCCACAATCTAACATTACTTTGCTCTCAGGAGTTGCTACAATGAAACAAGACCTTCCAACCTGCTTGACTCCTCCAAGACAGAATAGCATCACCTCTTCTCTGTTTATTGACCGTGAATGCTGCGTTGTACTAAAACTAGATTCTGTATCTCTTGTTCTTTGTTGATTATGTGCATTTCTATCCGAACCTCCGTTTGGAACTTTATCAACTATTATAAGAGGAGGTCGAAAAATTCTATTTCCAAGCTCTTGGAGAAATGATATCCTTTCCTTACCAGAGCTTTTCAATGTGGAGTGAATAGTATTGATACTGTTAGATGGAATATGTGGAGAACGTCTAGTATGGGCAATCCATCCTGTAGACTGCGCGATTTGGATTACCATGCTGGAATCTATTATTTCAGGGCGGTTAACTTCTAATATAACCTCTCCAGTCGCATCATCACAAAATACAGCAGAAACTAATACATCCTTGGGAAGTAATTTGACAACGACTGATCTTGTTTTATCTTCTGATAACCGTATGGATGGATCGGTACGAATAACAAACCGCTTTCTTAGGGTCTTAGAAAGGGAGGACAAATGATAAGTTAGTTCAGTAAGTGAAAATTTTGGATTCTTGGTATATAATGCGATATTGGGACCCTCAAACTTTGCCGAAGTAACACAAGATTCCTGTGGTATAGATTGCAAGATAATTTTTGCAATGCTGCTTTCATTATCCGCCTTTAACCTTGCTATTAAATAATCCTCCTTCTCTATTTCCATATGTCTATTATGTGAATCTGTTGTAGATTTTTCCATTTCAGAATTGCTAGTCTCAGTATTAAGAGGTCTACTGCGATTATTATCGCTACTATTACTATCCTTTACAAATTCATTTTTCAACCTTTCGTTTTCTTCCATATCTTCTTGTCCAGCTGATCCGGTGAATTTTTACCCTGCGCTTTGCAGCAAAGCACGTCTTATCATAGGCAAAAATATTTTATATGTGTCTGTCAACCGGTAGTAAGCCATAATATAATTATACTTATCCATTAATATGTTTTTATGGGATTACGATGTATTTTAAATAAAATACCATTTTGTTTTTTTAACAAATCTCATTCTATCAAATACTTGTTTTTGGATTACAAAATAGGATGATAATATAAATATATATATATAAAAATGAATCTGCAACAGCAGTGGCATTAATATGTTATATAATCAATAAACGAAGAAGAAGAAAAATAATATACATTTAAGCCATTTTGAGTATAATACTATCCTATAGATGCATATTGGATATATATTATCTGATGAAGTAAGGCAATGTAATCGACATAATTACTATTACGATCATTACAAGCGACAATAATAGAGCCGCATTCTTAACCACGCTTGTTTTTGATCGTGTTCTGCTTTCAATCAACGAACTATACCACGAACCTCCATCAAGAAAACTAATTGGAAGCGCATTGAATATGCCTACGTTAAAGTTGATAAACCATATCCAGAATAACATATTTGCAATTACAGGAAAAGATGAACCTATTATATTTGATTCATATTTTGAAGCCATTAAATCGGAATATGGAACTACATACATGCCCTGACCCAGTGTTGGGGGAGTGAGCAAAGCTATTGGATTTGAAGCAAAAGCGTTCTTATACCTTTGTAATACTACCGACGGATTGGGAGCTACATCCCTTATATAAATACCCATAATTCCTTTGTTTGCTTGAGCAAATGGTGGTAAGCTTATGGAACGCACTATATTTTCTCCTGTTTTATCCTGCCACTTTATTTCTATGCTATGACCTAGATTCGATCTAAGAATATTACCCAGATCTTCTACGCCACGTACATTTTGCCCGGCTATAGTCTGGATGATTGACCCTTTCGTTAAGCCTACTTTTTCAGCAAGCGAACCATCATTTATATCTGTAACTACAACCCCAAACTGTGGTTCACGAGAAGTCGGCAAAGGGGTAAGAGTTGATATTACAAAATAAAGCGCAACTAGAGAAATGGCTGCCGCAATCATATTATTTAGCGCACCTGCAGTCAAAATGGAACTCTTTTGCCTCAGAGATGCTCTTGCTAACTCTTCTCGCTCAATATTTACAAATGCACCAATAGGTATCCCTAGAATTAAGAGAATTCCAGTAGATTCTACCTTTATATTGAATACCCTTGCTACTATTCCATGACCTGCTTCATGAATAACTAGCGTAATTATGAGTGCTATCAAACCATAAGTCACAGGAAAAAAGGGATTCAAAATTGGAATAAGAAAGTTAGCCCGTGGCCCTACATTACGTATTGTATCACGAGCTGCTGCATTGGAAAACATGATCATTAAAGAACCAACTATTAAAAATATTGCAAATGCGGTGATCAAAGGCATAAGATAAGCATTAAATTTAGCATAAATTTTGGCAGCATTTGTTCTTGCTACCATATCAAAAAAGGTCAAACCAAAAGGCGTATGAATAAATATCAATGGGAATTTAATATCGACATGAACCTTGTTCTTCTTCTGCTGTTCCACTGCATAGCATATTGTAGTTACTGTATTTAAATTAATCATTACTAAGAAATTGACAATATTCAATTGACTTCTATCCTTGCAAAAATATTTAAAATTAAAATCTCCATAGCTAGTCTTAATAATTATTGTCAAAAATCAAAGGAATATGTCGAAAAGCCAAAAGTCTTCACTTATGAACAGCAATGTATGGAACATTTTACATTCTGTGCTCTGGTGCTTTCTGATTTCGGATCTCATTGTAATCAGGTAGGTAAACCATTCAAAACAATTACCATTTGTATATAGAAACGTCAATTTCGTTTTAGTAGAGGATTATAAATATGACTTAAATTGTCATTTTATATAGATGTCACAGAAAGAAGACAATAACATCTCAGAAATGGATTCCAAGATGATTTCAGAACCACCATTAAGTTTACTGTTTAATCCTTCGCTCCTTACCACCAAGAAAAATGTGTGGGATATTGACGTTACAATGTTGCTTGATACGCTTCTAAAGCTCATCAATACAACAGGAAAAAAAGACCTTAGAGTGTGTGGTATTGCCATATTGTCATCATCTATTATATATCGACTGAAAGTTGAAAGTATTTTTAGGTTAGAAAAAATTGCCATGCAAAGGAAAGGAGTAGATGACCACCAACTCCAGCAACCAGTGCCGGACCTCAATCCTGTTGAAATTCCATTTAGGATCGAATCAACATATCCAGTATCTCTGGAAGAGCTGCTGCATGTTTTAGAAAATATGATTTCTGAATTAGCAAATCCTAGACCAAAAAAGAAACAACTAAAATTGGAACCTGTTGAGACCTTTGATTTTGATCAGTATATAATAAAATTTGAGCATATATTACAAAGATATGAAGATATGATTTTTGATATCGTTACTGCAGATGGAGAGGCCATATTTAAGATACTTGTTGCAAAAATGAAGCCTATAGAAATTGTGAGATGTTTTATTGCTGTACTTTATCTAGCTATGAAAGGAAAAGTAGAGTTAGAACAAATTGAAGAGGATCTAAAGATAATAAGACGATGACAACAGAAGCAATAAATCAATCTAGCTCACTGACATTTACCAAATTGCGAAATACATCTCTTCCTGAGGGGGAAATTACTGCCAGAATCGAAGCGGCATTGTATTCTGCAGGTAGGCCTTTATCAGTAGAGGAACTTATCAGGGCGTCTGGAACAAATTCAAAAGAAAAGACAATAAAAGTTGTCACAGATTTAATTAGAAAAACAAAATCTGTATTTAACGCTATTGAGATTACTCACTTGGAAGATGGAACTTATGTATTTCAATTAAAACCTGCTTACACGCCAGTTATAAGAAAGTTTGCACAGCAACCATTAATTCCTTCTTCAGCTCTGAAGACACTATCGTATATTGCATATGAACAACCTGTCACTTCAAGACGCCTAGTCCAGATACGTGGGAGTCAGGTTTATACTCACCTGAGAGAATTGGAGAATATAGCTTTTATTGAACATGATAACTTAGGTAGAGTAAAAGTATATAGAACAACAAAGAAATTCCAAGACTATTTTGGTGTTATCGATCTCAATTCTATGAAAAGCAAACTGATAGCAATGACAAACAAAAGTAGTGAAAGGATATCTCCACATTCTTCTCAGAAAGCTCTTAATTGAAGTGAAAAATATACATTCCTATGCGAAAATCAATAGAGAACCTATATGGACGCAAATTTACTGGTGGCCGTAAAGTTGCTATGAGAGACCGAAGGAAGTTTGAAATTGATAGATATCCAAACGAGGCCATTGTGGGGACAATGGAAATTGTATCAAGACGTATAAGAGGTGATAATATAAAAAATGCACTTAAAACTGCAGAGTTTGCAAATGTTGCTGATCCAGCTTCCAAGAAGGTAGTACGAGCAAAAATCTTACAAGTAATAAAAAATTCTGCGAATAAGGACTATGAAAGACGGGGGGTAATTACCAAAGGCGCATTACTTGAAACTGAAGCCGGAACTGCAAGGATAGTTTCTAGACCTGGACAAGATGGAACTGTTAATGCCGTTCTTGAAAAACAGTAAAATCTTTACCTCTTACAATTAATTATCTCACAATGTATCAGACATATGTTATTGCATATTTCATTGATAATAGCAGAATTTAATTATGTACGTCTTCTATCTGATATATTCACATATTACGCGCCGACATTTGGCATATGTACATAAGAGATATCTATATCTCTTTATACTAACTATTATGTTAAGATCCATACAAGTATCAGGAGAACTCATTTTTATACCTGATTGCTTTACTTGAGATCACTCTTATCTTGCACTTTTCCATAATAACAATAAAAAAGGTAAAAATAATCACTAGCGATAAGAGTGTTCTCCTTCTTCAACACGACCAATTCGCCGCTTCTTACGTATATCCCACATTCCCAGTATCATAAATGCAGCACCAATGGCCAAAATTAGGAAGTCAGCTGGAAAAATCGTTGCCCAAACACTGTTAACCGTGCCTGCATAGATAAACAAAATGGCTAGAAAAGCTAAAGCAATTCCTGTGATTGTTTCGCTATTAATTCTTTCCATTATAATATGACGATAAGCCTTCCTATAAATAGTATTTTAGATTGGCCTTACCATCTTTAATAATTGGTTTGGTAAGGTCAAATATAGCATGATCAATACTCTCTCTCCTACTCCTACTTCTTCTACTTCCTCTTTGGTATAAGTCATCAGAAGCTTACAAGAACTTTATCAATTCTATCGATTCAGGCTATAAAGACAATGTACAAGTATGCTTTGTCTTTGTTTATGCGGTTCTGTGGCCTCAAAGAAGGGGGATGGCTAGGAGGTAATGGTAGTAGTAGTGGCGGCGGTAGATAAGATGATGACAATACGTTAGCGGTCATGCTGCTGCAGGAGGACAAGCATAAGCTAGAGGACAAAATAAGAGACTATATTACCTTCTTGAAGGTAGATAAGAAATTATCTTCTAACACTATTAATCTGTACGTAGCAGCAATAGCACATTTCTACTCTATGAACAATGTCATCTTAAACTGGAAATGTCTGTCTAAATTCAAGGGCAAGAAAAGGCTAGTAGTAGAGGATAAGCCCTATACAAAAGAACAGATAAGACAGCTTCTCGAATTTGCCGATTTAAGGGTAAAATGTATAATCTTACTTATGTGTTCAGCTGGTCTTCGTAGGAAGTGCTATTCCCAATCTCAGGATTGGAGACCTAGAAAAGATAGAAAAATATTCTCTACAAAATCTCAGTATATAAGAATGAGCTAGAATCTTATTTCACGTTTTGTACTCCAGAATGTATCAACGTATTAGACCAGTATTTTGATTATCGAACACGCCTAGGAGAGAAGCTACATTCAAAGAGTCTAGTAATCAGAAAGGAATTTAGTACTTTGGATGCAGCAAGACCTAGACCTTTAGAAGCGGTGTCTATTGGTTGGCTAGTCAATGATCTGCTTGATAGAAGCGGCATAAGACCTAGGTCAGAAAAGAAGGAAATAATAATAAAGACCAGAGAACTTCGTTAATGCAATGTCATGGTTTTAGGAAGTTCTTCGATACTACATGCACATTAAACGTAATGGATGGATTGTATGTTGAAAAATTAATGGGTCACAATATTGGCATAAAAGCTCACTACTTTAAGCCCTCTGCGCAAGATTTGCTAGAAGGAAATGATCACAAATTACGCTATCTCTCAGTTATTGACACCTTTACAATCAATGACGAGAGTAGACTAAAAAGACAAAATGAGATCTTAAAAGTCAAAAAGTCAGAGTTTGAATATCTAAAGCAGCAAGTCGAAGAAACCAAACGTGCACAGTTTGATTAGCCATTGCCTTCGAAAACTCGTTGTGCAGATTAATATATGGAATAGGCCTATAGTCAAGCTTGATATCTAAATCTGGATGTCTACTTCTTAACTCCTCCAACGCTGGATTGAATAGCATATTCAATAATCTTGGTGGGTAGCCTTGGTCATCTAACATAGCTGTTAGCGTGATTTGTTTTTTTCTAGAGCGTTTGACAATAATGCTGGATTGGTAAAACTAGCAACTGCCATCAGGCTAAGAGCTAATGACATTATAAGACCAGCCCGAAGAAATGATTTAACATTATACCTTGTCATAGTCATGCAGGTCTTAGTATTGTTTGCACACCGTTTTAAGATTTTTGACAAGTATATTCTGACAGCATAATTCAGTCTGTTTAAGAACTCTATATGATAAGGACCGGCATTTGTTATTTATAGTAAGTTTAATCTAATTGTTTATCTCTTTTAAGAGAAGTGAAATAGCTAAAGCGATTCGGAAAAGCTAAAGCTAGGATTTTCGCTCTTATCATTGTAAAACTAGTAATTGACATTTAAAGATCTATCTAAAGAAAAGAGTTAGCTTAGGAGTACAGCAACAATCCAAACTATTTGAAAGACTGCACAATAAACCATTTCGGATTTGGAATATTGACGAACACAAGCAAGAAGACATCAAAACAAACGGAGATTGCTGTTTTAATCATATCGTCGGGCTACCAAAAAAAGACGGTATCCATCTTAACCTGTGTGTATGTATGTACTTGCGTAGTGGTAGGCCATTATGGTTAGTTCGCTAAGCCCGTAAGGGTTTCTTGTTATTATCGTTATTATGATTAATTAAAATCAACTAATAAACACCTTAAGTGAGCACCTTAAATGAGTGGTAATATTTCGCAAGTTATATTAGCATAGTTTTGTATGTGATTTTTACAACCAACCACAAAAAAGAACCAATCTCTAGGAATTCTGTCCATCTAGAATAGCAATACCCTTATGGTTGTTGGCGTGGCCATAATGGGTTATTGTCACAATATTATTATTAGTCATAGTCATTTCTTGGACTTTACTTTTTCGTCAAATGGAGGAATTAAGATTCTATTCCTTTCTTATATCTAGACCCTTATCTGTCATCTCTTCATATAACAATAATAGTCCATACTCATAAATTGACACGCTTATGCCTCTTACTGAAGGTTGAGAAACAAACTCGTCTGCTTGTTGTGCTGCGGTTTTACCACCTTTTTGACTCTTAAAATGTTTCATGTGTTGATTCTTTGTCATTAGCATAAACTATGAATTCCATTTTTATTTTTCTTTCTCTTCTTTTATGCGGTAGGCAATTCAGGATTAAAATTAGTTAAAACATTGTACCTTTTTTAGAATGACAGAAACCTACCAAATTCTGTTAGTGCTACTGATAATATACTTGCAGCAAGAATTATAGTTATAGACACAATTCCAAGAGATGCAATATGTATAGCAATCATCGCCATATTTTTGTTTGTCCTGATAGTGTCAAACAGATTAATTTTAAAAATCTTGGTTAACAATCACCTATATTTGGTAAGGACATGCTGGTAGTTAAAGCCATTTTACCGATTAACAACTAGAATCAGTCTATATAGAAATCCAATTATGATCTACGTTGTATTTACAATATTTGACATTCATGTTTATTATCAAATACCATTATCTAAAGTAATGGAACAATTATACAAAGTAATTAAAGATGCCAAACGATTTGCTAACATAATATGCAATGTAAGGGGAGGGCCAATTGTCTAGGGGAATTGCAGTCTTTGCATTCTGGATACTTGGATTTGGAATAGGATTCATAGGATATTTATCCCTACCAAGTATTGCAGTATGGTTTAAAGAATTCATGCCAACCTTCGTGAATCAATCAGTGATTGGGGCAGTAATAGCTGGGATGATAGGTTCAGCAGTGACTACATTTACAGTGATTACATGGGCCAATAGAACAAGCTAGACGTATTATTTCAATATAGGGTGATAGCTAATGCAACTTTGCTTACAACTATACTATCCAAATTTACCAACAATTTTGTTATACCTCACGTCGACGAAACACAACCAACAATTACAAATCGATGGAATATATTTTACAGTTGGATGCATAATTAGAATGATATTTTAGGTATAGGTAGTGTGTGCTTCACACATTAGTTCGCTATGAAATGCCCACATTTCGCTTTAGTCAGTATTACCACAATGGTATTTAGGCCTCGTGCTATTTGATCAGCTAATGATACTGTCACAAATATGTAATGATTATTAGAAAAGGCGTAACCTACAGCATTTTACATGTACTATGATTTATTTATTCTATTAATTTATGTGTCATGCTGTCCATTATCAAAAAGGTATATTCATACATTAAAATTTAAACAGACTATCTCCACTGTCATTGTATAAACTATTACTTTGGATAACTACAGCTATTGTGTTCTTAATGAGATTATACATATTGTTATGGCATGGACAGCTACAAATTTTTGTTGCTTTCGAACCGTTGATTGATACTATCTCAATCCCATTACATAAACCGTGCTCACTTTGTGCACAATTATCTGATTTGCTACTCAATAGTGTATACTAGCTCGATTTTTAAATATAATAACCTTCATAACTAAATGAAGCTCAGTTGTGATCATAATCAATATGCTCTTGCAGTTTTCTTTTAGATAAAACTCTTTTTGGTGGGGCTTCAATAAAGCATATTATATTAGCAAACATTATGTTATACAGCATTAATACTGAGCCATATAAAGTATTACCAACTCTTTATGTATGTTAGTTCATATCTAATATAACAACTGCTAGCCTTTGATATCATCTAAATATTTAGTCAGATCAACCATGAAGGACAACGGCTTCGTCTAAAATGTAAATACTATATGAACCTGTCATTTCCATATGAGTACATCATCTGCAACCAGATTTCCAAACAAGAATGAATTGAAAAGATTTGCTAGATGTTTTGTCAAAGAAAGAATGGATTCTTTACAAAAAGATGTGATTCACTGCTTGCAATAGCCTTTTTGCTTCATTTCCGGCTATATTTTACTGCTTATCTACTACCAATTTATTAGGGGCATTAAATACTGGCCAAGCTCATAGCAATAAGGTCAAAGTGATTGCAAAATTAATTTAGCAGCTTTTTCGGCGCCATTTACGTACGGTGTTATTTTATTTTGTGAATCTAGTTTCTCCTCGATAAGACTTTCGATCCTAAAAATATCTTCATGCTTGTATCCTAGCCGCTTTGCACCTTGTTCCTGTTCAAAATGATTCTTTATAGGAATAAAAATTCCTGGTATGCCATAGGCAATTGATTCATCCATAGTTGAGCGTCCTGCAAGAGAAATTACAAGATCTGACGCATAAATGTATTCGTGTAAGTTATTTATAAGACCTACATGATGAAAGTCAGGCAAATATGTCAAGTTTTGTAGTGGACCTGCCACAAGTACAAGATCGATATCCATCTTTTCTTTGAGTTTTCTATATGCTTCTAGCGACCTTTCAATAAGGTATCTTCCAGCTTCGGTACCACCACTGCTGAGTATTATTGTCTTTTTATTGAAACCGAATTTTTTACGTAACGCATTTCTATCAGCGCTGACCTCTCGAACTATCGGTCCAACATATACGAGATTATCTCTATCATCACCATAATCAGGGATAATGACGTAAGCGCATCTTTCTATCATCCTCTGCATTATTTTATTCATTCTTCTTTCAACTATTGATACAATATGGCGTGTGAAGTGAGTCTCTGTTATATCTGTAATCAAGATACGCTTTCGATCCATTTTTTCGCCAATGGCAATGGAAGAGAAATCTTCATCGCTGACTATAATACCATCATGCTTGGTAAGAAACTCTTCTGCTGCCAATTTACATTTTTTGTAATATGAAAGATATTTTATTAGCCATATGAAAGACTTCTTAAGTTCTCCGGAGTGGATATAGAAATTTATTGGTTTGTAAAGATTAGATGCAGAATAGCCATTCTTAGAGATCAAATTGACAGCCCATGCACCACTGACAAAAAGGATTTCATTATGTGCTAGCTTCAGTTTTTCAGCAATTGCAATATCTCTGCTAGCATGACCTAGGCCAATTGGACTTGTAAAAAACAGGATCATTGTATTGCAACCAGCTTTATATGATCCATTCTTTTATTGTATTGAAATTTTAGTTGTTTGGTTGACTTCATTTATATACTTAAGGGTACAACTTCAAGATCTATCTCTGTAACCTTTTTATTGTACAACACTGCGTATTGTTTAGTTCGTCATACTGCTGATACTTCATTTCAGTTACTGGGTATCAGTTTCTCATAGTTAGAAAGTTCAAACTTGGTATGTATGAGAGATCTCTTCAAACTTATCAAGTAAAATGAACTTCTGAAATTAGAAAATTGGCTTTTTCATCTTTGAACCACATTTACCGCGTTTTGAACCATTGAACTCAGCATTACATGATAGGCAGATATACTTCAGTTTTACCCCTGAGTTTGTATATCCTCGTCCTACTCGTTCATCGCTAAATCCAAAAGTCCTTAATGCCTTCATTTGTCTTCTTCTAATATAGAATATAATCCCTATGAAGATTAGGATATTCAGAGTAATCCCTGCTATAAATCCAAACAAATATGTCAATAATAAACTAATTCCAAGGCTGGCTCCAATAAATAGCAGTTGCAGTTTGATTATTGGCTTTAGAGTACTATCCATTGCTCAAATATATAGCTCTCATCATTTATCAACCTATTTCCAAATTCGTTCAATGTCCAGTCTGATAAATCGCAACATCAATATTATATGTTATATATACTATGTTACAAATTATGAGTGACCGATTCTTAAAGATCCATGGTAATCGTACTGAGATTTGTAACACAGTATGATCTAAGTGGATCCCTATAAATGACAAAATTTTCATTCTGTTTATTATATTTTTCAACCATGAACACCAATCTTTATGTTTTCTGTATTGTATATGACGAATTGTATAACATTTAAATAAAGAAGCAGATTCCAGAATTATCGAAGATATCTATAAAATATCTGTCTACATACTTGAATACTCATGAACAAATTTGAATTTTATTCTGGTAAATCCCAATAGATTACATTCGAAAGCTATTTAGAAGGATTAGAAGAAATTTATTGCTTGATTTAAGAATTTTTTTGAAAAGTCTTGGTGACAATGTCATTGAGTTGGACCACATAGAATAGTTATACCAAATCTTTACCTTTAGAACTTTTTTGGATATTCAGCCAAGAAATGATATTTTATCAATTACTATAAGAGAAGACAGAAACGGGGCCCATCATAACGTCTATGCCTAGAACCAAGAAAGAAATAGAAGTTACTAAACCTAAAATTAAAGAGGTATATGAAAAAATCAAATAGAAAATAATGAAAAACAATCAATATGGCTTAGCATAATAAAACAGCTCATTTTCATCAGCATCGCTTTGGGTATGATGGATAATGTTATAGCATACTATCTAATTCATGTTTACCTAAAGTAGTTGCATATTTGGCAGGTGTTGTATGTTTCTCCATCAAGATGACTAAAATGTGTGTCACATGACAGACATGTATGGTGCATATCATTAAAGCCATCACTGGCAACGAACTTAAAGCTTTCAAGTTCTTGACTTTTACATTTTATGCACCGGCAACTACATACAGTCATACTAATTTTTGTCAATACATATATGTTTACTATACAAATTATAAATTTCTTTATTTGATATTTCGTAAATATTATCCATTCCACTCAACGACAATCAAGTTTATCATCATAAATAATTGGAAATTAAAAATTAAAATTCAGGATTATTTCTGATTATAATCTTTTAGAATTTTTTGTAATTCTTCTACTACTCTTGATGTTGTAAGAACTTGTTCTACGCTATCCTTTATAATTCCAGCTGCAGCATAGCTGTGACCTCCACCATTTAGCCTCTGGGCAATCTTATCACATTTTATATCCGCGTAAGCTTTTCTTCTAATACTTATCCTCCCATTTGGGGAATATAATACTGCAATTATTACATTTGGTTTTTCTTCAAATATTCTTTCACTTAGCAAGCTCTTAGGTAGTATTCTGGGAGATTCAGTTATGGCAACAGGTAAACCGTTAATTTCATGTATTGAAAGCGATTTCATTGCCGAGGTCATCGCAGCTTCTTTGAGGGGAATATATTGATTTTCGTATTCCTGTTGTAAATCTTCATCCCAAAATATGCCTCTTGATGCCTTCTCTACTATCATCTGCAACTTCCTATAACTATCGGGCAGGCTCCGATAAAATGTAATAATCTCTGAGAGTGGTGGCAAGGTATGGACTGGGGGTAATCTAAAGTCAATAATACGTGCAAACTTTGCCATTCTTTCACATGCAGTTCTTTTCTTCAAACCAAAGTTTTCGACTATAAGCTCTGAAGAACACTTTTGCTCTTTATCTTCAGATAATATAAGAGTTGCAAACGATTCTACTCTCCTTTTTACTTCTTCATTCCAACTGTGATGGTCTAACCAAACCAAAGTCCATCCATAGCTCTTTAATTGAATGGCAGCTTTTTCTATTGGTTCAAGATCTACATTGCTGTTAACAGTCAAATCAGAAAATACAATTGTCCCGCTCTTACTTGACCTACTAACATTAAATTTTATGATATCAGCGGCTCTTCCCATATTCTCATACCCATAATTTGTAAGGAAGACTAATGTATCTGGAAATGCATTCTTCAGAATTGCACCACAAAACAGACCATCAACATCATGTTGATGTGTGATAGAAAGTATTCTTCTTCTTTTAGTGTTATTCATGTTGGTTCTCAATTCGATATTAGCTTATATGTTAATCTGTATCAACAATCTAATCGTATAATATTTTTAGAACAGACAATTCTGAGCTGGTAATGAACATAAAAGCTACTCTCATTCCAAGAAAATTTTATCAAAATAATCTATGGTTCACTGACTTTCTTTCTTAAATCATTATGCAATATATCATGTGAAATCATATATGTAAGGATTACTGAGCCATACAAAGTATTATCAACTCTTCTTTATGCCTAACACTATATCTAAAGAAAGGTTCTGTTGATATTCCTAAATACAATGATAACTATAGAGCCGATATGTTTATGAAAAGAAAATTATCATCTATTTGTTAGCATAGTAAATATTAGGAAAAAATGAAGACTTATACCTATACTACAGGATTCATCGCTTTTGTGTCAAAGGCATTGACACGGATAAAATTCATAGGAAGAATAAGCACAATGAGTAAAAGGAAAATGGTTATCTATATTCCATTAGAGTATCACAAAAATATTTTAAAACAATTCAAGGTAAAAACTTGAAAGTAACTTTGGAACAAGCATTATAATGATAATAATATGATGACAAGAAACCCTTATGGGCTTGGAGCGAACTAACCATAAGGGTATTTTGCTATTCTAGATGGACAGAATTCCTTGAGATTGGTTTCTTGTGGTTGGTTGCAAAAATTATGTACAAAACTATACTAATATAACTTTTGAAATATTGTTACTCACCTAAGGTGCTCACTTAAGGTGTTTGTTTATTTGTTTGATACACAAGAAATATTGTCACTCAATGACTGAATCAAGTAACTCTTTTGACGTCCTATGATCAAGGCATTCAGAACCTCTTGCCTTCTTAGCATCATTATCATTAGTCATAACCGCATTTTCTATTTGTCATGTATAGACCAATCTTTTATTACCTTATTATTCACTAAATCCTGTATTCTCCCTTGAATCCATTCTAACGCCTGTATTTTAATCATTAACATGCCTGCCTCTTTAAGACTGTATGATCCACGCATATTTAGTCTAAATTCATTTATTTTAGCTTCAAGTGATTCTCTAAGCTTTTCAGCAAAGTCAATAATAGTACTCATTTTGGGTTATCAGGAAATGTATTGTAAACTGTAAATATAATATATTGAAACACTAGACTGTGACGGACAGGATGAGTGTATCTATCACCGCTGCATTAAGAAAATGTTATTCTCTTATTGGTTAAGATTTTCTGTCCGTAAATTTGTTATGGCAAACTGCATATATACAACGATACAAGCTAATGGTAGAATTTAGCGTTAATCCAACCCGCTTTGATCCTTACAAAAATTAAGTTTCGAATCAAATGGGACGGAAAATATGTTGCGGGCTTAAGCAAGATTTCAGCGTTGAGACGAACTACAGAAGTTATAAGATATAGAGAAGGTGGCGATCCTAGTTCCAGTAGGAAATCTCCGGGCAGAACCGAATATGATCCAATTACATTACAACGTGGAGTAACTCATGATTTAGAATTTGAGCAATGGGCTAACAAAGTTTGGAATTATGGTAGTGCATTAGGTTCTGAAGTTTCGCTTAAGGACTTTCGAAAAGACATCATTATAGAATTCTACAACGAGGCAGGACAACTTGCAATTGCATATAAAGTTTATCGTTGCTGGGTATCAGAATATGAAGCATTACCAGATCTTGATGCAAATTCAAATGCTGTTGCTATTCAACACATTAAAATTGAAAATGAGGGATGGGAACGTGACGAAAGCATAATAGAACCAACTGATCCAAGCCTTTGACTGCGAGGAATGTGTTTGTTTATTATGATAAAACACGATTTATCTGATAATATGACTCAAATGAGATGCTCATCATATCGATCTGTATGTTAGCTGTCATTAAAAAGAACTCATTACAAGTGATATAGAAATATGATCTCAAAAAGAAGATCTACCAAACGCATTGAGAACCAGGACCATGCACCTGAAGTTATTTTGGATTTTGAATATGATAATAATAATGGACTTCTTTTTGTCATAATTGAAAATATTGGAGCTTCGTCAGCGTATAGGGTGTCGGTAAAATTTAACAAAGAAATAACTGGTATTCATGGAGAGAGAAAAATAACTGAGATGAATATCTTTAAATACTTGGAGTTCTTGCCTCCTAGAAAAAAAATTCGAATTTTTGTAGATATATTCTCGTCATATCTAATACGAGAACAACCATTGTTGATCACAACGACAATTCTTTATTCAAACAAAAATAATCAAAAATTCCAAGATGTGATAGAGCATAATCTATCAATTTACAAAGATATGATAGATATAAAAGACTAACAGGGTATTTTATAATTGTGATAATTCCTTACGCCAGACAAGGTTATAGCAACAGAAGTGTCATTTTATCACACGACTCTTCCTTTTCTTTCCTTGTTCACCAGATCGCTTATTTGAGCTCTAGCCCATTCTAACGTATGTATATATTTCAATCAATAATCTATTTTTGTCTATCTGAGTATAAGATTCATGTATACCATTTCTACATCCATTTATTTTTTTATTATTAATTCCCTAAGCGTTTGCGCAAAGTCAACAGTATTATTGCTCATTTGAGATATTAGGAAGTAACCGGAAGTTGTGAATATAATTTGTTGAAACACTAGACAAGGCAAACTGGCGTACCTGAGTTGCTTATGAAGATTAACTATATTTTTGAATTCTTTTACTGATGTCCATGTTATTATTTTTATATCTACAATCTTTGCTGCAACTATAGTAATACTCACAGGATTTGGAAGAGTACTTCACATTATAGATACTGTGTTTTCCTCTATCAGCTATAAAAATTAAAAGTTATATAGATAGAGATTTTTGAATGCTCATCATTATATATAGAGCAAGAGAAGTCATAAAAAGAATGTCTGGTAACGAAAATTCAACCCAAAATATGATAAAAGATAGCGATGTATATGATCTTCTACTAAAAATACCCGCAGGAAAGGTTTCCACCTATGGAGATCTTGCAAAAGCACTTGGGAATCCTTCAGCCTCAAGGGAAGTAGGAAGAATACTTGGCAGGAATCCAAACCCAATTACTGTGCCATGTCACAGAGTAGTGATGTCAGATGGTAAGGTTGGCGGGTACGCTCACGGAAGCGATAAAAAGATAAAATTACTTGAAGAAGAAGGTATATCCTTCACCGGCAAAATCATTGGCGATTTTAAGAAAGTAAGAGTATATCCTCAAAAACAATAAGATTGCCCTGCTGTTCTGATACTATAAAGACGAACTAACAGAAGTGGCAGGTATGAATAACATACACCAGAAGATCGCAGATGTTGACTTGCAAACCGTAACGAAAGAAATGAATAAAAAAGGATATGCCTTGGTATCAAGATTCTTACATAGTGAGCCTTGCAATGAATTTATTAGTAAATACAATAACTCTAATCTATATCGCAAGACCATCGCAATGGAAAGATATCGTTTTGGATTAGGCGAATATAAATACTTTAGATATCCATTACCTGACCTAATTCAGACCATTAGAACAGCAATTTATCCAAAACTAGCACCTATTGCAAATTCATGGATGAACATGTTAAACTTGCAAAGACATTTTCCAGAGACATTTGATGATCTTCAAAGACTTTGTCATAATCATAATCAAACAAAACCTACTGTCCTTATTCTAAAATATGGCAAAGGAGGACATAATACGTTACACCAGGATCTATACGGTGAAATCTTTTTTCCTTTT
>Ga0157285_10000002_pt1 | contig 17964 bp, 16 predicted proteins | sample NitcycUS074202C1_FD_108400 | JGI IMG/M metagenome (GOLD analysis project Ga0157285, IMG submission 108400) | Soil microbial communities from Arlington Agricultural Research Station in Wisconsin, USA - Nitrogen cycling UWRJ-S074-202C-1 | ecosystem: Environmental > Terrestrial > Soil >... | reverse complement strand
TGTACAAATTTTTCATAGACACATTTTAATAATTTCCTAGTCTTATAATCTGTTGCCAGCTTGACTGCAATCTCGTCGCCGTTATTTGGCGAACACATACGTCCCAAGATAACTTCATCTGTCATATCTATGTAACTATTAGTGGGCGTATCTGTTAAATTCAAATAGTCATCAGCCAACACCATTGAATTTAATAGCATTACTTCTGCAGACCTTACAGTTTTATGAAAATAGACCGCCTTGAACATCTCGTATCTGGAGATCAGCATTGATTCAAATGAGTATAAGGCAGACCTATTGATGGCTAAGCGGCCATTCTGTACTACCTCAAATGAGCTTATTAGTCTATGATAGTCAATTTTCCCGTATTCGACTCCTGTAAACAATCCGTCTCTTGACAAATAATCCATTAGATCCGAGGATAGTCCGCCAGCAATAATCTCGTTGAAAAACTTTATTTTGGATTCGCCAAACGACAACCTGCATATATCAGACGGATTATAACCGTGTTTTTTCAAAATGTCACTCAGAGGGCTCCCAGATATCATTTGCTTGCCAATATCTTCATGGCTGATCTTGCGTTTTAATTCCAGTACCTCTTCGAACAAGTGAGAAAAGGGTCCGTGACCTACATCATGTAGCAATGCAGCCAATCGCAATTTTTGAACTTTGTCTTCGTCATCAAGATATCCTTTAGTGAGAAGAGTTTCGCCTGCGTAGCCCGCTACATGCATTGTACCAAGCGAGTGTTCAAATCTGGAGTGCTGCGCACCAGGATAGACAAGGTGAGCTCCAGCAAGTTGTCTGATTCTTCTCAAACGCTGAAAGATTGCCGTGTCTATGAGCTCCTTCTCTACTTCCGAGAATCGGATGTATCGATGAACAGGATCAGTGATTTCGCCATCAAACTTCATTATTAGTATGCAAGCAATGTTTGCAGAGGGATAAAATTAAACTTTGGGCAACTATAAAATTATTGCATTGATTCATATTATTGCTTTATTGACTAAACTTTCAAAGTCTTTTTTATAATATTCATTATATCCCTATGCACTTGTTCTTTACTTTTTTCACCATTTACTATCTTCCATTTGAATTTCCTTGCGAGTTTGCGATAGTTCTTGTGTACTTCCAATAGCAACATCTGATTCATCTCAAACGCATCACGATGTTCTGGTATTGCACGTTGAAATGATATATTGGGATTAACCTCAAGTAATATGACGAGATCTTCTTTTGGCATGCCCTTGTCTAAATTGAGAAGCCAGTTAACGCTAAGACCATTGGATATGCCATAAACAAGATTTGATTGATAGTATCGGTTCAATATTATTATTGTACCATTTTCTATCATACTTTCTATTTCTCTCTTCTTTTCCCACCTGTTGGCGGAAAGGAGCATATGTTTTAGTTCATTAGGATAATCGCGCTTGCCATCTAAAAACGCCCTGATCTCCCCCCCAATTGGAGTTGTATAATCGGGCAAATCAATTATGACGCAGATTTTACCTAGCAGTTTCAGAGCATCAAGGAGCAGCCGTGACTGAGTTCTCTTACCAGCCTTGTCGGTTCCTTCGATGACTATGACCTTGCCTTTGCCCACTATATGTAAATGCAATCTTGCAATAATAAAAAGATGCTGAAGAAGTTTATGTATGTTATTATATATATAATTAATCTGTTAAACATCCAACGATCTGCGAACTGCAAACAAGAAAAATCAAAAAATGCTAATCAGAAGCTTAAAGTGCATATAAGAGTGATCTACAGCTTGTGATAATAATGATGAGTCATGATCTCAAAATGTCTTTGGCATTCACTTTTGAAATTAGAAAATTCAGCATGCATTATTCAATATAAATGGCCTTTGGACACTGACAATACCTGTTCAAAGATACAATAACAATTCCCTATTCCTTTCCCCTCTGCCTCATTGTTTTTAATGATATCGTTTTTGCTAATCATACGTGAAAGCTTGTTCTTATGGAAGACAACTATTTACCTGCAAGTTTATACTGTAAAAAACTGAAGTTGAAATGACGAATAATAGTTGAGTTGACAGACAAACAATATGAGACTAATACAAGCAGAATACGTACAAGAAACTCCTTTTCCCATAGCGTTAAAGCATCTCAGTCTGTATGTCTCTTACTCCCTGTTCTCTTAATTCTTCATACCATCACAAGCATTTATTCCCATGATGAAGTCAAATAGATATGGACGCATAGTCAATGTCTCGAGTCTTGCAGCTTAACTACAGTATACGAATTATGGTGGAACACCAGCTTATAACATTTCAAAAGCAGCATTAAATATGCTTACAAGGAAGCTTGCAGCAGAGCTTGCATTAGTTCATTATCTATTAGGAGCAGCAAACATATCCCCTGAGGAATTCCTTTTTCCTAAAGATGAGAACGAAAAACTTGCAAAGGAGATTCCGAATATGATTAACGCTAATACTAGTGCAACATCTGATTTAGTGAATGAAACTTCTCTGTATTTAAAATCGTGGGAAATGACAGAAGTACTTCAAAAGTTTGCTAATGAGGGATTATTCACGAACATAATTAGAAAATTTCTATGGATTAACTAGGGCAACCAATGTATGAATTTGCAAATTTAAGTGAAATTCCAAACTTAATCGTAAGGCCTGTCAATTAACTGCCTCATAACATAAATTCGTATGTCACGATATTGTCTAGAAGTAAATGCGCTGTCCATTCAAATGCTACTATCAGTATAGATTTAGCCTGCTCCAAGACACTATCAATAAATTTGCAATGACAGGCTATGCTCATTTATTCATGATTTAATTTATTGAGCTTTGCACTAGAAGCGACATATTGGCTGATATCTTTTTCAAAAGATACAAATGGCTTTTCTTTCTTTGCGATGAACCCAATTATTGCTGGTTCAAAGCCATGCTTTCTTAAATCTCCTATGACGGATTTTGCTAAATCATTTGGAGCAACTATTAAATGGCAACCGTTTGAGGAGGCGGTTGAGTTTTCAATTAAAAATTCTCTTGTTGTATATTTAGCGATTTCCTCATACTTCATTGGAACTTCGTTAATTACGATATGAGAGTTTGTAAGATCTGCAAGTTTTTCTATTGCAAAAATCCCATCTGTCGCAATAGGGTAGACAGCAGCTATGTGTGCATATTTATCAAACATTGTGCCAAAATCAGGGCAATATCTTGAAATTATTTTGCCTAATGAAAAAGTGGGTTCAGTTAGAGTTTTTATAACTTCATCTTTTGCAGATGAAAGTACATTTGGCAAAATGTGGTTCTGTTCAATTTTCGCTATGTTGTTGGGATCCATTTCTGTTAGCATATAAAGACTCAGGGCCGGCATTGATCCAAATTTATCTGAAACAATAATTTGCATTCCTTGCTCGACTTGATCATATCTAGTGGGTAACTCTTTCACGGTGTTTGCAACTGCAGTAGCACCAAAGAAAAGTTTCCCGACTTTAAGTGAGCTATAGTCTTCCATAGCCAAATTATATTGTGAAGTAAATGCATCAAGATTCTTTCTGATCGTATCTAGGAGTTCTTCATTTGGAGCATCATACGCAGGAAACAGTCTGAAGCCTGATGTGCAACCAAGAAGATTTAGATTTTCCATTGCAGCTGTCAGGGCAATATTGCTATGAATTTCAGAGTCTGGTCTTTGCGTTGGATCAGTTATTTGGGTAGCAGAATTGCTAGCAGCAATGAATCCGACTTTATTACCCCTATGCAAATCAATATAGTCTAGAATTGCGCATTGAGCGTCGTGATGCACTGTTAAATTCGTACTAATCTTTTTTATTGTGATTTTTGAATGAAAACCCTTCAAGAACTTTCTGAGAGCACATGATAGTAACACAGGGTCTTCACCAATTTCTGTATGGATCCTAAACATTGAAAGCGCTCGTTTGATTTCAACCTCTCTTTCGATCACCGGCTCATTAAAATTATATACCCTCCTAGTAAGCTCAGGCGACCTACCATCTGTATAGTGAAAAGCATCAAACCAAGTTGGTTCTATCTTGATAGCGCTTCTCTTAATTTCTTTTAAAGATGATTGAAGGATATATCTATCTATTTCATTAGAGCATACGGGAATCCATCTTAGAGGGTCAAAACCAAGTTGTTTATATTCTTCCAAGGTATCCCAGAATCTATCAGTCAATCACAAATCTCTCCTAACAATTACTAATTTTACTAGTGTGGTGTATAACGAAGTACTTGTTAATAAACAAAACTTCGTATGTAACTTAATAAATCATCAAAAAAATCTGTATACGAACAGTAATACATATATTGTTTCATAGTTGTACTTTCTTTATTATAATTTTTGCAAAGCTCAAAAAGCATTCTTATTGATTCGGGTCCTAATGGCTAAGTGCTCTAGGACAAATAATATTATAAGTGTACAATATAGATAATATCTATTGTCAGATAGACAGAAAATTACATCTAAACCAACATCTGTACAACTTCAGAAAATTTCGGATGAGATGGAAAATATGTCTGCGTATGATATTTTAAAATGGGCTATTGATACTTACGGATTAAGGATTGGTCTCGCATCTAGTTTTGGTGCTGAAGATGTCGTTATTATAGATTTAATGACACATATTAACAAAATAAAGACCAGAGTTTTCACCTTGGATACGGGCCGGCTAAATCAGGAAACATATGACATAATGGATGAGGTTCGCAAAAGATATGGCATATCTATTGAAGTGTACTTTCCTTATCAAAATGAAGTAGAAGAAATGGTTCAAGCAAAAGGAATGAATTTGATGTACGAGAATATTGAGAATAGAAAACTTTGCTGTGAGGTTAGAAAAGTACATTCACTTAATAGGGCACTTAGCAAGCTTGATGGCTGGATTACTGGATTGAGGCGGGAGCAGACTGTAACACGAGCTAATGTCAAAAAAATCGAGGTTGATCCTTTGCATGGTAACATTGTTAAAGTCAATCCACTAGCAGACTGGACAAGTGAAGTCGTCTGGGACTATATTCACAAAAATAATGTCCCGTACAATAAGTTACATGATCTAGGTTATCCAAGTATAGGTTGCGAACCATGCACAAGAGCAGTTCTGCCCAATGAGGATCCAAGGTCAGGAAGATGGTGGTGGGAGAATGCAGCGCATAAAGAATGTGGTCTGCATTGGGATTCTGCCAAGCGAGATAAAAAATAGGAAGAGCCTTGAGCAATAGCAACGGAATACCGAAGCCTCATGGAGGTCGGCTTATAAACAGAGTTTGCAGTGCCAACGTGAATATTGGGGATGATGACATTTCGTCATCAATTGATATAAGCCCGGATCTTCGAAGTGACATCGAAAATATTGCAGATGGTATCTTCAGTCCACTTGAAGGTTTTGTAGTACAGGATGATTTTCAAAGTATTGTAAAATTCGGGAGATTGAAAAGTGGTTTAGCATGGACTATTCCCATAATTTTAGATGTTGATAAACAAACGGCGGTAATTATGAAGGATGCCAAGGAGGTTACCTTGAGAGAAGGTGGCCATAACTTTGGAGTACTATATGTGGAAGATATTTATCCATTTGATAAACATGCTACAATAGAATCAATCTATCAAACGTCCGACCTAGGACATCCTGGCGTTATAAAAATGAGAAGCATGAAAGATTGGCTTGTAGGTGGCAAGCTTGAAGTTATAAAAAGAATCCCACGATCACCATTAAGGGCATATAGAATGAGTCCTACTGAAACTAGATCAGAGATATCCAAGAGAAGATGGAAAAGTATAGTTGGATTTCAAACAAGGAATGTTCCACATATTGCTCACGAAATGTTGCAAAAGGCTGCTCTAAATATTTATGACGGCCTATTTATAAGCCCATTGATTGGAAAGAAAAAGCCTGGTGATTTTAAGGATGAAATAATTCTAGCTGCATACAATTCACTTATTGAAAATTATTATCCAAAAGATAGAACTATGTTTGTAACTTTGCACACTGAAATGAGATATGCTGGACCAAGAGAGGCAATTCATCATGCTATCATGAGAAAGAATTTTGGATGTTCACACTTTATAGTTGGAAGAGATCATGCTGGAGTTGGAGATTATTATCATCCTTTTGCGGCCCATGATATATTCAAGGAATATCCGGATCTTGATATTCAGCCAGTGTTCTTTCCATCATTTTATTACTGCAAGAAATGTTTAAGCTATGCCAATGACAGAAATTGTCCTCATGATACAAAATTCAAAGAGGAATTAAAGGGTACAAATATAAGAAAAATGGTTAGTTCAGGTATAATTCCGCCTATACACTTAATGAGACCAGAGGTAGCAGAGGCAATTCTATCTTACAAAGATGCATTTGTAAAGTAAACCTGCAAAAATCCAAAGTAGATTAGTTAATTAATATATAGATATATGTATCTTTTCTAAAGTCAAATGATAATACAATAAAGCCTAATTGTATGAACAAATTGCTAGCGGTCTGTTTAATAGCATATTTTCTGGACATTTGATGGCTTTTGCCGATCATTTAGTCGATTTATATCTATCTATATCATTCGGCAAAGAAAAAAAGAATAGGAATAATACTAGCAGATATTTAGCTATATTCGTTGTCATCATCAAAAATGTTAGCTGCCATTGTTCCGTCAATGAATGGAACGTGGGAAGTCAAAGAAGTCTCCACTCCACAACCAGGCACTAATCAAGTGCTTATAAAAATTCATGCTAGTGGTATATGTTATACAGATGTACATATTACTAGAGGTGCTCTGGGAGTAAAGTTTCCCCATACCATAGGTCATGAGCCTGCTGGGGAAATTATTGCTTTAGGCGAAGGTGTAACAACACGAAAAGTTGGTGACAGAGTAGGAGTTCCCTGGCTGCAATCAACATGTGGTAGATGTGAATGGTGCCAGCGTGGTAAATCCTTCTTCTGTCCTGACCATATAGGAACTGGCATTAATATTGCAGGAAGTCATGCTGAGTATATGGTTGCTTATGCTGATGCTACTCAGCTAATACCAAATGGATTATCGTATGATCAGGCTGCACCAATATTCTGTGCTGGCTATACTGTATATAGTGGATTGAGGTTTGCCGATCCAAAGCCGCATGAACGTGTTGCTGTAGTTGGCATAGGGGCACTGGGTCACCTTGGAATTCAATACTCTAAAGCTGCTGGTTTTGAAACAATTGCTGTTACACATTCAAAAGATAAGGAAGAGTTAGCATACAAGCTTGGAGCTGATAGTGTTGTTGCAGATGGAGAAGGATTGTTGAAAGAATCGCAACATGGCAGTCCAGGCGGTGGTGGATCAGATGTAATACTAGCTACAAGCAATTCTTACAAAGCAACTGCAGACTCAATTAAAGGTCTTAGACCAGATGGACGCTTTGTTTTGATGGGAGTCTCAACAACAGAGCCTTTTACAATCTCTCCAGAGATCCTATTCAAACGTGCCCGCATCATAGGTTCTACACAAAATGATAGAGAGCATCTCTATGAGGCATTAGACTATGTTGCAAAAGGTAAGGTAAGAGTAATGACTGAAATATTTCCATTAGAGGAAATTAGCAATGCATATGATAAAGTAGCTAATGGAAATGTACGGTTTAAGGCAGTAATAGAGCCTATAAAGTAAATCGGAAGCATTAGAATCACAAAAAGAAGAGGAGGAAGAAGAAGACAAGATAAGTACTATGGAGAAACAGTTCAATACAATGCAGAGCATATACTAGAGAAGTAAATTTTTTGTTCTTCGAATATGTATATACGTATCAAGTGATCTCAATAGGTTTGTATCAAAACAAGAACTAATGGATTACTAAGGAAGAAGGATGACTTGACAGGGATACTCTTTTTAGAACTGTTAACAGTACGGGAACCACCCAATTCGTAGCAAAAGTTGATTGTATTTCTATGATCTTATACATCGTTTTGAGCCGTGATATAGAGTCAAATTTTATTCACAACGCTGTATCCAAAGCAATCCTGATGGTATTTTTGATTAGATAACCATATCACTCCATAATTTGGAACGGAAAACTTTAAAGCTAGCTTATTCTTATTGTGTAATAGTATAATCCACTTTTTAGCACTGATATCGTAATTAATCCCTCCAGATTCGAACCTTCATTTCCGTTATAAAAAAACCATGTCAGTTACTACTTGGCTCATGGCTGGAAAATGCGTGGAAAGTTAGAAAGGCTTTCATTAAGTGTACTTTCTGTGTCATCTATACATCTTATTATAATACCCTTTTTGTTGTGGTTACGTCATGTTGATGTTGATAATATCTCGCCTATCCTTTGTACTTTCTTTGATTACATAGCAATGTTCTCTATTCTTAGGACATAAAATTATTTGTAATTAATCTTATATATTGATCCAAGCTTAGCAATGAAGATTAGAATGCATTTTGATAAATCCTTATTTAACAAACAATGAAAAATAAAGAGTGTACATGATGGCAGATAATCTTGTTCAAGGAAAGCTAGAGACAATAACCAACAATGGTCTGACATGGACGGACATTCAAAAACCTACACGTGATAATATACAAATGATCGGACAAAAGTATTCTTTTCATGAGTTAAATCTAGAAGATTGTCTTTCGAAAACGTCAATCCCGAAGATGGATAGATATAAGGATCACATATTTATCATACTACATTTTCCAACGGTGGAAAAAAAGGAGAAGAGTACAGCAGCACGGTTCAGCCAACTATCAATCTTTGCAGGAATAAATTTCGTGGTTACGGTACATCAGGGAAACCTTAAACCTCTTCAGGAAATGTTCTACTTGTGTAAACAAAGTGAAAAACAGCGGGAAATGCAGATGGGAAAATCGTCTGGATATCTGCTTCATAGTATAATAGATGTGCTAGTAGATGATCTTCTTCACATATTGATGAAGGTAGTAGGTAACCTAGATGATATTGAAGATGCAGTATTTGATGATAAAATAACAGTTGTTAAGGAAATTTCCTTTTTGAGAAGGGAAATTACAATACTTAGACGGGTCGTTGCTCCGCTCAAAAGAACAGTACTGGAGATGACTAGAGATATACAGAAGTTCTCTGACGAAGACCTTACGCAGTACTTTGATGATGTAAAAGATCATATAGATAAAGTGTTGGAAGTTTTAGAAGCATCCAAAGAAACTATAGACATCTATAAGGACACAGACTTTATGCTTAACACAGAGCGAACTAACAAGATACTTACTGTTCTCACAATTCTGTTTACTCTATCAATTCCTGTTACAGTCTTGGGTAGTTTTTATGGAATGAATGTCAATTTACCGGGAGGTAATGAAACTGGTAATTGGAACTTCTTTGGAGCATATACAACGATGATCGTAGTAGTAATAATATCCATAGCAATGGCATTACTGATGCTTTGGTACTTTCGTCGGCTTGGCTGGATCGGTGTCGGCTAGTATGGTACGATATTACCATCATATTTTATTTTCTATCTTTTAAGAACCCAATTTAAGTAAACTTTGTTGTTACCTTTTATTAACGTAGACCTAGCTAGCCGGTTGTATCTGGGAGATATGAAGAATTAGATCGCGAGTGAAAATTGTTGGAATGTTTTTTACCTCGAGGATTTCACATTCATAGCAATTTAGGTCATATGAATACTCATATGCATTAGCCGCGAATTATAGAGTCTCTTCCCTGTATGTCATCATTCTACTACAAGATAATGAAAAAGAATGTCAAATCATCTAGGTGCAGATGATGGTCGTGTTTGTAAAATAACATTTAGATCCATTGTCTTGCCACTCCTATTAACAGTTAGCTTTACCCTGTCCCCAACAGATGTATGTGCTTCGATATAATTGATAATATCGTCGATGCGTTTTACAGGGTGAGTATCAATAGCTGTTATTGTATCTCCAATATGTGTATTGAGATTCATTATATCTTGACTTACTCCTCGTAGACCGGCTTTATCTGCAGGGCTCCCAGATTGAACTGAGCCAATTACTACTCCTTTAAAATTTTTTGGTAGGCCCGCACTCTGTGCAAGATCAGGGGTTATACTGCCACCAGATATCCCAAGCCAAGGATGCTCATAGCTTCCTTTTTGTATTAATACCGGTACTATACGAGTTAAGGTGTTTGATGGAATTGCAAATCCTATTCCGGAGAACACGCCTGTAGACGAGCTAATAGCTGTATTTATCCCAATGACTTGTCCTTGCATATTTAGCAAAGGTCCACCAGAATTACCTGGATTAATTGCAGCATCTGTTTGAATTCCATCGGGTATGGAAAAACCAGTATCTGGATTTGGCAATAAACGTCCGACCTGACTTATAATACCGGTTGTCATAGTATCACTAAGACCGAACGGATTACCAATAGCAGTTATCTGCTGCCCCACCTGCAAGTCAGATGAATTTCCAATTACAAGAGGCATTGCAGTAGAAATTTCACCTGAAGATGAAAGAAAACTACTGTCCTTAATTTGCAGTACAGAAATATCGCTAGATGGATCTGTCCCTATTACATTTGCTGTATATGTATTTCCATCCACAAATGTTACGTCAACTGTCTTGGCTTCATCTACCACGTGGCTGTTTGTCACAATGTGACCTTCATTATCATAAACAAAGCCTGAACCTAATCTTGTAGATTGGCTTTCCGAGGGGTTATCATTGATAATGATGTCTGGATTATTATTTGACACCTTGCTTGTTATCTGTACAACAGAATTTTCTACTTGTTTGAAAATACGAGTCAGTGGAGATGTGGAATAAGATCTCTGTGTAAGCGAAACTAGATTTTCTGTTGTTGATATTGCCGGAGTTTGAAGAGTGGTTAGCTGAGTGTTGACTATGTGACTGTAATTTTCTATTGTCATCTTTTTACTTTGTACTTGTAGTATTGATTGTTGCTTTTGCCCTGCAATAGCTTTGGTGCCGTTGTTGTTGTCATTAGCGTATTGAGATATAATAATAGCTCCAAGAGCAATAACAATTATACAAATTAAAACTAAAATTATTCTATATTTTATCACAGCCTATCTGCAGATACTGGCATTGACAACGTAGGTTATAGATGTTTTTATCTATAAGTTAGTTCCATCAAAATATACCCATTGCAGTAATAATTGAATTTATCTCAATTCAAATAATGGATTAATAAACTTTGGTGAAAAACCTACCACCGATATGATTCAGAACTGATGAGTTAATCATCATCACGATCCATTCCGGCAATTGTCTTGTTTGGAAAATATTGATTCAATATATTGTCTAAATCCTCATCAGTTATATCGGTATAGGTAGATCCGTATAGATCATATAGAAATTGAAAGGCTTGCTCTTCATTACATGATATTAGATGGCTTTGTTCATTTTGCCAATTACTCCAGTGTAAAAAGAAAAAATTATCCTCATCATAATCATTTCTCTTATCTGTTCTAAACAAAATTACCCCTCTTGTGGAATTATAATGTGGTATCATGTCACCCTTGCATGCTAATCTTGTTGCATTTGCTGTATCAAATAAGTCTTCTTCCTTAGCCACCATATCCATATATTGCATATTGCATGACTTTGCGCATACCTTATGCATATGCATGTAGGATTACATGTTTAAGCATAATGGTATATTTTTGTTAATTACCTAAGCGAGCAAATAGATGTGTATCGATCTGAATAATTTTATTTATTATAGTTGCTGCGAATGTGAATTTATTGCTTTTTACCAAATATCGTCCCGGCTTGGATTATAGAATTACTCGAAACTTGTCTTCCAGGCAAAATTATTACAGAAGCGCCTATTGCACAATTATTGCCAACTACTGCTCCAAAATGATCAGTCCCAGTGTCTACTAACGTACCGTCGATCTCATACCTTATACTTTGCTTGTTCAGTAGGGCGTTGGCTGTTCCAGAATATCCTCCAAACCAGACATTCTTGCCTATCATGCTATCAAGTATTACATTGTGATGGGCTAGTTTGTCATTATTTCCCGCAAAATAGGACTTCGCAATTTCACAATTAAACCCAATTGTTGTATCTTCACCTAGCATACACCTTCTAACAAGTGAACCCATACCAATAAAACTGCCGCTTCCGATATAAGTAGGCCCTTTTATTTTGCAAAAATCATCAATTGTAACACCATCTTCAATTACACACGGCCCATCTATTATACTCGATCTGTCTACTGATGCATTTGGAGATATGGTTGTATGTACGATTTTATTCTGCATGACTCGCTGTATTATTTGTAGAAAGTCCCATGGGTAGATGATAGAGTCTATTAGAAAAGAACCTCTTTCTGACGAGTAGTCAATAAATATATTTAATGGAATGTCTAATTTTTCTTTTTGGAAGCTAATTACCTTATTATTATTGTTTTTGTTACTAGACAACCAATCGTAGCGATCAATTATGCTACAGGAATCTTTGTGATTGACAACGTTTTCATTTTCGTCTGAAAACTGTTCTACCTCAAGAGAAGGAAAATTATTTTGAATCAGGGTTGCAGCGTTTGAAAAATTATTCGGTATCATGACGTGATCAATATCAAGAACCTTGCAGGCCACATCTACATTCCTAACAATTAGCGGCTGCCCAAAAACTTTAAGTGAAGATGCAGGACAGTCATGACTGTCAGATATTAGGCATTGTAGATGATGAGCTGAGTTATGAAATACTAATTGCAACCGCTAGCTAGCTTAGAAGATCTAGTTTTAATGTATTTAGCATTATAGATATAATAATAAATGCCTTAATTTTTTTAACTTAATCATAATCTAATCATTGTAATATATGAAATTCCATATATGATGTTATATGAGATCTATCGTAAAATAATGATTAATAGCAACAACAGAGAAGAATTTACCCAAAGATCATTTTTACTGCAGACTATTACGACTTTATATTAGCAATATCGTGTATAAAAATAAGTGGTTTAGATCGCAGCCGCTGGTGTGGCATCAGTTAGTAAGCTATTTTCTTGGACAATCTTTTTGGCTGCATCGAAAATAATTTTGGCAACATAAGATTCTATTCCTAGTAGGGATGCGACTTCAGAAGGACCAGCATTAAGAATAGATTGGATACTCAATCCCGCTTCCATTAATGAATTCTTTAGTCCAGGAGCAATTTCCAATAGCTGAATACTAGGATCCATGCTACAAACTACTACGCCTTTATTATATATAATTATTTTGTAAGAATTTGATCAGCGCTCTTTTGAGCAGCCAAGTTAAAAATAGTTGATTCGGACCATCAACTTTATTACAAATGCAATTTTTACGATTAATCTAAAAGTAAAGATGCTTTTTAGTATGCATGATATACTTGATTGGCATGAAATAATTCAAGAAAAGAGACTGGTAAAGACTAGCGACCAAACGGCCTGTGGAAACGTAGTGGCGGAATATCGAGACAATATAATAATAATAGAATTTGAGGCAGAAAAATTAAATGGATATATGATTCCCAAGTCAAGAGTTGACCGTTACGATGGCAGAAATTTACACCTTTCCATACCGGGTAGTCTCTTGTCATCTTTTGATTTTTAAAAGAAAGAAGGCAGAAAAATGACATATGCAATAAAAGAATCTATATTAGGAGATGTAGATAGATCTATCCTCCTATCGAGCTGAGGCGGACCAAATCTTCCAGCAAGATATAGAGGGTTCTATCTCTTCCAGTGAATATATTGTTGGTTAGGATATACTCGTATCATAAATTATTAAATGTTTCGTTAAGTAATACAATTAAATAACCAAGTATCATATTGGCGCAATATTTTGATAATAATTATAATATTACTGGAGGTAATGTGAAAATCTTACATTACATCATACATGTTAGAATACGTGAGAAGATAAATATATTCAGATGGACCGAGATTTATATCTCACTGTGATAAATTGACAAATTTTGGAATTCTACCACTAAACAAAAATCCATAAAGTGGACATTTTTCTCACTCACGTATCATAACATGTTTCATCGAATATTGTTTTGAATATAGCCTATTGCTCGCTAATACATACAACAAACCTTTGGCAGCATTTTTATGTTATGGACAATCCTTTATTAGAAAATTGACGAGTGTTCTCAGTCTATTTGCATGTTAATATATATCACGGGGTTCCATATAGTGTCTCTTGTTTAAAATGTATGTATATATGATGTCAGCTAATGACCTGTCTGTGATAAGTGAGAACACGATCAAGATACTTAAAGAATCTTTTTATCTTTATCATGGTAAGGATATTTTCCCCATTTTTTTCTAAAATTAATACGACAACTATCTTGTTCCACTTCTACATAGATCTTTGTTGGATTGATGTAAGGGATAACCTGCTTTACTTTCTGTTCAATATTGTCTATTACTGATTCAATCTGATCTGTGTTCAGGCCATCTATTAAACTTACGTCCATTGCAACTAGTACATCTTCCGCAGCGAAATGCATAGTTCGTAATGAAATGATTCTATTTACTTCCGGTATTTGAAGAACCTGCTCGACGATTATCTTGTACTCCTTCCTAGAGATTGCTTCACCGATAAGCAGTGCTTTATTTTCTCTGGCTAAAAAGAACGCAAAAACCATCAGAATTACTCCTATACCTAAAGAGCCTATGGCATCGTAGATTATATTTCCAGTTGTTTCTGATAGTAAAATGCCTGTTGCAGCAATAGCTATGCCAAATAGCGCAGCAGAATCTTCAACTATCACTGTAAGGATCGACGGGTCTTTGCTTTCCTGAAACTCCTTAGCCAATGTACTAAGACTAACTTTTTCTCCACGTGATTCAATAGTCTGTTTAAACAAGTTGAGTGCTACTCTTAGTGCGTTACCTTCAAATATTGCGGATATTGCCAGAATGATATAGCTTATGTTAATATTTTCAATATGATGAACTTTACCGAAAATCGTACCTATGCCCTGCTGTACTGAGAGAATTCCAGATATTCCAAAAATCATAGTTGCCACTATAAACGACCAGAAGAATTGTTCTTTACCATGTCCAAAAGGATGACGTTCGCTAGCTGCCCTAGAGCTTGTTTTGATTCCAATTAGAATTAGTATCTGGTTAAACGTATCTGAAAATGAATGCAGAGTCTCAGCCCACATTGCAATGCTGCCTGTAAATAATGCTGCAATAAGTTTAGACAGTGCAATCCCGAGGTTGCCGAACAAAGCAGCATAAACTGCCTTTTTAGATCGATCTTTCAATTTACTATCATGTTATAATCATGTATATTGCATCATCATATTATTATTCGATATTGATATTGAAACCATTATCATAAGTTTAACCAATGTAATTGTCTTTCGTTTATACTGTATCACATATTGCTAATAAATGTTGATTTTTTACTATTATTTTTAATAAAAATGGTTTGCAAAGTAAAGATCAATTATATTAATATCATATCTATATCCAATACTTATAGATGTGAATTTTGGAGCGCAACAATCTTTATGCTTATTTATTTCATTTGTTGTATTAGTCATCACACATAGAATGTAGCATAGATAATATAGTATATTCATATATACATATTCTTTAATTTTTTCTAAAACCTCAATATATGATATGAGACTGTAGTATTCATGATCATTGAACACTAGTCAAGGTTGATAAATACGCTAAGTATCTTGTTTTATAATGTCCATGTCTATTTATAAAATTAGTGAGTTTGATTTTCGTAATCTCATCAAAAAGAAGACCTGCAGAGCAATTGTTCCAGTCGGATCACTAGAACAGCATGGGGCTCATCTTCCAGTATCAACAGATTCTTTAATCGCAGAATATATTGCAACTATGGCTGTGGAAAAAATTCCATCCTTTATCTTGCCTGCAATTTCATGTGGAGTGTCTTATGAGCACAAGCCAATGTTCAATCTTTCAATACGTAATTCTACACTGTCTAGTCTAATTTCTGATATATGTATCTCACTTGTTGAAAATGGGATAGAGAGTATTATACTGCTGAATGGTCATTATGGAAACATGGGTGTATTGCAATATATTGGTCAGAATCTGTATGGAAAGGTTCCTGAGAACATCCAAATCTTCAGTATAAACTATTGGCACTTGATGCAACATAAATTTGATCATGCAGGTGAGGTTGAGACTTCACTTGTACTTGCAATAGCACCAGAGCTAGTAAAGATGGATAAGGCAGAGCCAAACTCTAAAGAAATATCCAAATCAAAGATAACATATTCTAGTATCACAAATAACCCTGGTTCTTTTGTAAATATTACTGGAAACGGAGTATGGGGGGATCCAACAAATGCTACTGCGCAGAAAGGTAGAGAACTCTTGGATGAGATTGTTAAAAATCTAACTCAAACCATCCTTGAACTAGAAAATAATATGTTTTAGATTCAAAACTGCTATTGAACGGGCAATAACATGCCTATTTATAGGCTAGCTGCAATGAAATTTTAATATACACCTATATTATGCCTACGTATAGAGATAAAATTATCATGTCGGTAGATATGGCAGTAAAGGTTCTTGATGAGAGCCTCGGCAAAGTTGTGCTTATTAAGCTAAAGGGAGGAAAGGTTATCAGAGGTAACTTACATGGTTTCGATCAGCATATGAATCTATTACTTCAAGACTCGGTGGAACTTTTAGAAGATAATAAATCCAATGATTTAGGCACTATTGTTGTTCGTGGTGATAATGTAGTGATTATATCTCCCCCGCCAATGTAATTGGTAGTGGTAGTAGGCAGGTATATGGTGTGTAATTATGACTAAAGGTACAACATCGATGGGTAATTTCACAAGGAAAAAAACCCACGTCAGATGTAAAAGATGCGGCCGTAACTCTTTGCACAAGCGAGCGAAAAGATGTGCTAGCTGTGGCTATCCTGACGCAAGAACAAGAAAATATGGGTGGATAAAACGCTACACAAGATGACATAGGCGATAATGTATATGCATATATCTCTAAGGTATGGATGTCATATGCATTTTGCTCAGTTTATGCTGGAGGAAGGCTTAACTATAATGATTGTGTTTTTTATCTAAATTGATAAAAAAGAGGTGCAGAATATCTGATTGAAGAGGCATTTATAACATGCTCTACGTTGGCTGGAGCAATTTTCGGTACTACTGTAATTCCTAAATTGTATGAGAGAACGAAGGCTTCTACAAAGGAAGGAGAGCGCCTCATCAAGCCGTATGAGCTTGCAAAGTCGGAACTTGAATCACTACAATTTGAAAAAAGCTTGCTATATGAAGCAATTACTAGGGTCTATGAAGCTGTACAAGAAGGCAGAATTGACACTATGGAATGCGATAGGCTTTTGCTAAAATATAAACGCCAACTGGCCACATATAACGAGAAAATTGATGCATTACGACCATTAGTGGATTTTTCTGAACTTAGCGACATGCGTGATGATGTTGTCAACCTATTGGAAAAAAGAATTACCGCCATTGACCAAAAGTTAGCTAAATTATCTGAGAAATCCGGAATATCGCACATAGATTTTCCTTCCTCCGAACCAAAAGTGACCATACAACAGTCGCCGCCATTTGTGGAATGGAATAGTTGGCAACAGGAACAAGAAGTAGGAGAAGGAGCGAGAAGAAGAAAGGAAACAGAGACTCGGTCAGTAGCAGAACGTGATTGCTATGCTTCCCATATACAATATGCATCTCGAGAAGAACAGAAGAATAAGAAGAAAAACATTTTGTATAAAGGAGAACAAACATCCGAATATATTTCAGAAGGAAAGAATATTGAGAAATTGCAAAAGGAGATCATGGAGGCGCTTTGTCGTCTAGAACAAACAGGTGAGAATGATAATGATAATTATAAATCTGCTACCTCCCAATACATGAGAGTTAGTTCTAACACAACTGATAGGAGCTGCCTTCGCCAGCTTAGATAAAGATTAATGCTCCTTCGTTATCCATTATTTTATGTCAAACTCCTATCCGC
>Ga0157285_10000001_pt1 | contig 19612 bp, 20 predicted proteins | sample NitcycUS074202C1_FD_108400 | JGI IMG/M metagenome (GOLD analysis project Ga0157285, IMG submission 108400) | Soil microbial communities from Arlington Agricultural Research Station in Wisconsin, USA - Nitrogen cycling UWRJ-S074-202C-1 | ecosystem: Environmental > Terrestrial > Soil >... | reverse complement strand
TTTTATCAGAATCCATAATATTACGTAACGTTGGCATCAATAATTGAATCACAAGGATGATAATATATAATGATAGTTCCTTAGAGTAACTTTATATAAGATGCATTTGAGTGAATGAAAAAATAATAATAATATATTTTCTCGTACCTCCATATCTATTATAGGCAACTAGCACATGAAGTAGACCGTACAAGAATAGATATAGGTTGCCTATCTGACTGTGCATGCTGATTGCGATTCCTTGATTAGCAATTTTAGATAACTAGGTCAACCAAGAGTTTTAATACCTTTGATAGGATTTTGATATTGGATGTATGTTGTTGTTGTAGCCAAATCTATTGTGATTTAGCACAGCTGGCTAATGTAATGTGTGTTTGTCTGATCGAGTCATGACAGTTTAGCTAGAATCTTAATTAATTCTTGCACTTTGACTTTCCTTTATATCAATGAATAATCAGCGGGAGATAAAGTGAGCTTCTTTAAACAACAGGCTCTTCGTCACATGCTGTACTAACAAGAAAATATTTTTATTCTAGCTTCATCTATTGCTGTTTCTTCTGTTAGATTTGTTTTACTGAAATTTCTCAGTTTCGTTCCTACAAATACAATATCAGCAGCAAATGCGACAACAGGAACAGAAGCATCATCAGTAGTTCGTACACCGTAGATTAGGGTTAACTATCTATGTTTTGTTACTAATTTTGTAGTGTTTTTTTGTTTGTTATATACATGATTATGGGTTAGTCTATATCATTTTTAGATTCTTCTATTTTGTCATGTTTGATCTCTGAGCATTCTAATAAAGTAGATAGTAGTACTCATTTGAGAATATCAAGAAATGATTCTATAAACTGCAAATATAATATATTGAAACACAAAATTGGAGACTATAAGGTAGTTTAGGTAGTTTTATACAAATAAAAAGTTAAAATATCATAATAAGCTTAAAGCCAAAATAATGTGTTTGACTTAATAGCTGCTCTGATGCTATCTGCTGGTGTTATTATATTTTCACTAATAAGTAGCAGCCATGATACTATAACTTTCTCTAATGGCAAAACAGATGGCCATACCCAATCAATCAAAAATGCATATGGCTTTACATATAATCCGAGTAATAGTAACAGAAATTCAACATCAGACAAATATGAGCAAATCAAAGCTATTCAGGATTCCGGACTATCATTTCCTGAATATATACACCAAATTTCGATTGGTGCTGGAAATCCAAAAAATACTAGCGCAATATCAGACTACAAAGTCATGCAAAAACACATGCAAAAGATCGAGAAATTAATTAATGGTTGTGATGTAAGGAAAGAGTTCATCATTAGTTCCAATGATGCTTTGGATCTATGTATGGACCAGAGTTCATTTGTATATGAAACGTGTACAGGTGATCATAACATTTATGCCCCGATATGCAATAATGTTGTGATTGAAAACATTCTAGAAACTACGAAACCTTCATCAAAAGAACTCAACAGAAGAGCATACGATGAAGCTAAGATATATGTTCCACTCGATTAGCGCTAATCGAAAATTAAATCCAACTATCGTTTCAATTGATCTGTAACAACCTCTAAGGAAGTCACAAACCAATCTTGAATACAAATGAACTCGCTGTACACCAAATGCTTATGTTGCCTAAACCTACCTTATCCCTATGATCTGGCTGGCCTTTGGCTTCAATTGGAATAGACTGATTAGGCATTTCTTCAGATCTATCACAAATCTATCTTTTATCTATCTATAATTGTGCATACTTGCCCAGCGCCGCTTCGCTGCTTCGCTCATTTTCTGTTTTGTATGTTCTGAATGTTCTCTTTTTCCGTGAATATAGTGCAATTTCTTGCCTTTGTTCCATGGATCGCACCCTGAACGTTTGCCTTTATTGGCTTTAGAAATTTTTAATTTTGTTTCTTCTGATTGTTTTCTACTAGATTTTGGCCTAACAAGTGGTAATGCTGCTGCTCTTATGTCAATTTTTATATGAGATCTATGAAAAAGATTATGAAAAAGATACTGCCAATTAGTTAACTCGCTGTTATAGACGTTCGTTATACATGCTAAATCGTAAATCGGTTCTTGCATCCACATTCCGCATACTTCTGATCTAGCTAAATATTTTCTTATCCATTTGTGATGGCTGCCATATCCAATATCATCGTATTTCCATTCTGGATTATTGTGGGTATTCTGAGAGTTAAGTTGATTGAATTGTGCGATATAGAAAAGCCGATTCATAATTGTAATGGAATTAATAGAACATGGATAAATTCCCAAAAGTCGTTAAATATTCTTAGCATTTGTTATTCGATACTTGCTCTTGACATAGGGCTGGTAGAGGATTAGTTAGTTTCGTTCCAACGCCTATAATATGGCAAGCACTCAAGCAGTGGGACCGATGTCATCCCGATGCTTATTTAAACGATTAGATCAATTATTTACACTTCTATTTGTTACACTTCTATTTGATTTCGACATTTCCACAACATAGCATAAGAGATGCAAAAATTAAAACGCATTTTTTGACAGTAATATGTACAGAGCTTAATCCTCTAGATATCTAGCCACATCAACAGAGAAATAAGAAACTATCATGTCTGCTCCAGATCTTTTTATTGATGCAATCGAACTAACCTTCCATTCCTCTTCTCCAATCCATCCTTGCATTGCAGCAGCCTTTATCATAGCGTATTCACCTGATACATTTTGTACGGCAATTGGAAAATCAAAATTTTCTTTTATCATGCAGATTATATCAAGAGATGTTATTCCTGGTTTTATCATCACTATGTCTGCTCCTTCATCTATGTCGGTCTCTACTTCTCTTAAAATCTGCCGAGGATTTGTATATGATACTTGGTATGATGATTTATCAATGACATTGAATTTGCACATTTTGGAGAAAGCCGCCGATCTAAATGGCGTATATAGAGAGGACAACTGTTTAACAGAATAGGAAAGAATCTTCGTTTTTTGAAATCCATGTCTTTTAAGTGTTTTTCTTATAGAATATACTTGACCGTCCATCATCGATGAAGGTGCTACAATATCTGCACCAGCTTCTGCATGACTAAGAGCTATTTTGGATAGCGAATCCAAGGTAGAATCATTATCTACTTTATTGTTACTAATTAGACCGCAATGCCCCGAAGTATTATACTGGCATAGGCAGACATCGGTTATGACATTTAATTGATTTCCATATTCTTTTCTTATCTTTCTTAATGCCTGCTGGACTACGCCATCTGTACTTGAAGCGAAGGATCCTCTTTCGTCTATCTTTTTAGGTATACCAAATATAATGATTGATGTAATTCCAGCATCAACTATAGTATGGATTCTTTGGATTACTTTATTTAGAGGTATTTTTGTTATTCCGGGCATCATAGCAATTTGAAGTTCTTCCTCTTCCTGTCTTTCCTGAACGAAGACAGGAAGTATCAAATGTCTTTTTTGCATACCAACGGCGTCGAGTACTTCCTTGTATTTCACGTCAGCTGAAGCAGGTCGAATTTGCAAAATTCTAAACTATGAATTGGATTTAGCATTATGAATACTTTTTTATCATTATTTTTATTGCCATGGTAATCACTTTTCTTGCTTCTGTACTTTGGTACCAAGCTTTGCCCATATTTCAAATATATCGGAAGAGGAGAAAAAATTGATGTATATATATGTATATCATGATATTTTTCAGTCAACATAAAAAGCAGGAAGCAAACTGTTGTCCAAGTTGGAGCAAAAATACTCCTCCACGTTTAATAGAAAATTCGGCCATGGAGTGATACGATAAAACAACAAAAGGTCTTACAAAGTAGACGCACTAAAGAATACCAAATATTATACGTATAATACATTCGATGTATCCTTTTTTAGTCACGTCAAGAAATTTGAGAAGACATATACTACTCATGTGTACACGGGACATAAAAGGTGATATAACGGATCACGTGTTCGATACTATTATTTGGCAATCATATTCAAAGTCAGTAAAGTAATGCCAATCTACAATCACATCAGACTAATTACAAACTAAATTTAATGTTAAATTATGTAAACCAAAACATAGTGTATATTAAATCTATAAACTTTAAAATAACACCAGAGTTGCTCAAGGTAACCATAGGTATTCCGACATTTAACGAAGAACAGAATATACTTACATTTCTTAGACGCTTGGAGTCAGATACATCGAATAACTATTTTATTTCAGAAATCATAATTTCTGATGATTCATCTGACAATACGCCTAAAATAATAAATGAATTCACAAAGAATTCTTCAATGAACGTTAGGTTTATACACCATCACGAGAGGAGAGGAGCAGCAGCTGCATGGAATGAAATCTTTGAAAAATCAACTGGCGATATCATAATACTATACGATGCAGACATTATTCTAGGGCAGAATTGTACATATGAATTAGTATCAAAGATGCAGGGAAGAGTAGGGCTCTGTGCATCGAATCAAAAACCTATTCAAGTCAGAGGTATGATAGGTAGAGCATCCATTTTTATTTCAAAATGGCTTGAATCAATAAGAAACCGAGGACTTTCACAATATACTGTAATGGGAAGAGCATTGTCGATTTGTTCTGACCTTGCCAAAAAAGTTTCAATACCCAACGACGTAATTGCAATAGACCTTTATCTCCAATGCAAAGTGATCGAACACGGATTTGATATATTTTACAATGAGAATGCGTTAATCTACTTCTATCCAGCAAATAATATGTCCGATTTCATTTCACAAGTTTTAAGAGCGGATAAGGGTCATAGACAAATTTACAAGCATTTAAGAATGTTCAAATTTCGCCTTTCATCAAATGTCGCTTTAATTGAGACACTACATAATATTATTGATGATCCATCTGGAGCGCTTTCACTAGTTGCTTGCTATACACTCATACCATTCTATATGTTCAAGTTGAAAGGGATAAATTCTTCTAAATGGTATATTGCAAAAAGTACGAAATCAATAAACTATCAATAATTCAAGACAGTTTTTTATTTTTGAAAAAATTGACGAAAAAGCCATCTCTTTTACACATAGTCTTAATTAGTCATCGTCATATAGTAACCAAAAAGCTATTTGCATTGTCACATTAGCAATATTAATAATAATACATATATCTATGTAAAATAAGTAAAATTCAGGTTGCCTAGCGCAGAGAGTAGAGTACAAGGTTACATATGTACACCACATGAAAAGATGTCGGCACCACTTGTAGATTATTGGAAAAGTTCCGATAATATTGATGTTATATACTTTGTAACTTCTACCTTTTCATGTGAAAGTATGCCATATTTCCCAAATAAGGCAAATCACTATATTCTTGCATCTTTCAGAGAGAAGGAAATTGTAATAGAAGATGTTAATAGACAAAGTAATGATAGATTGTCTCTTATGTTTAACTTAAATAACTCTCTATTTGAGCGTGCAGGTGAAAGGCTTAACTACATCTCAACCTATTTCACAAAATATACTTATGGTGATATTGAAATTGACGATCTTGCAAATGCTATAGCCAAACGAGATCGAGTAAAGAAGGCCAGCTTAGCAAGTATTCAGATACTGACTACTGGACAACTGAGATTTATATTTCCTTATTCCAAAAATGCCGTCGTGCTTGAAGTTGAAGGAGAAAAGACACATCAAAGTGATCAAAGATATTGTGAACGGACAAGAAGAGACGTAGCGAGGAGAGGTATTTTATTGAGCAATCTAGTCAGTTTTTCCATTCTAGATAAACTAAAGTAGACGACTTTCCATGACTCTTAAAAATGGATAGTGATAAAGCGCACCCTTAACGTTACATTATTGACACGGACACCATGCTTAGCGATATTTTAAATCACGATGTATTATAATATTGCACACCATAGTCATCGCTATTGTTAGCTCGCATTATGACGTTATTTTTTTATTAAGGCTCCACAAAGGTATTTTCTGATAAAAATTGAGCAAGCCAATGGATCTTGGCAGCCTTAAGGTTGGTTCATATATTGTAATTGATGGTGAGCCCTGTAGAATAGTTTCATATGATCATAGCAAACCTGGAAAACATGGGTCAGCAAAGGCCAGAGTAGCAGCAATGGGTGTGTTTGACGGCTCGAGACATAGTCTGGTTTCTCCCGTATCAGCAAATGTAGAGGTCCCTCTAATTGATAAAAGAAGTGGTCAGGTTATCTCTATCTCCGGCCAGGCGCTTCAACTGATGGATCTGGAGACATTTGAAGTCTTTGAAACATCATCTATCGAAGATGAAATAAGGGATAAGATCAGACAGGGCGGCGAAGTCGAATACTGGAAAGTTCTTGATCGAATAAAAATTGTGAGAGTCAAGGCTTAATCTCTTTCTTTTTAGTTAATCAGCGTTGGTATTTAAATAAACTGCAATAAATATGGATCATATGTAAATACGATACGATTTGCAAATCATATCCACCAAGATCGAGGTAATCTTGTCTTTAAGTATAATATAAATGGTTAACTAACAGTGATACAATTCTACTCCTAAAATAGAACTTTTTGCATACAGAAAGAATTATAATGTTCTATGCGGTATAATCTGATATGATTGACTGCAAAGAAAGAACAATGCCAGTTTGTTTTACGCGTGACGAACTAAAATTATTGGAAGAATATGCTAAGCATAAAGGTATGCTTAACTGCAGCCAAGCTATTGAAGACATGCTAAAAAATAATTAGAACTTAAAGTATCTTAAATTCTACCGCAATGACAAAAATAATAATAGAAAGAAAAACCCTCATTGCAACATTATTTATTATATGATTCCAATCTTCCTCTTTATATTATGAATATCTCTTTTTATGTCATGAATATCTTTAGAAATTTCATCAACTTCACTCCGGGTAGGAAGATTTAGGGTTTTGAAATTCTTTTCAGTAATATTCTGTAAATGCTTTACCACATCAAGCTGACTACTAATCAGATTACTGTTTATAGTTCCAAATTCCTCAGAACTAAATAAGTCAGTGAAAGCCTCCTCGAATACATCTATTACGGTCTTTCTGTATTCTTCAATATTCTCTTTTGGAGAATAATCGCCATTCTCATTACTATAATGTTGTTTTCCATTATGCATTCTATCCGCTACTTGTTCTACAGCATGCAAATATGCATTGTTCATTTGAGTCCAATATTCTTTTAGATTGGCTTGCAGCTGAATTAGCGTTTGACCTAGGCTAAACAGTTCCTGAGAATAAAATATTGAATCTTTTGAAAAAGCTTGAAATGGGCCAATAGTAGGTAGCTTTATGAAATCAGACCATACATTAAACACATCTTTTATCTGTTTTTTTTCATAACCGGTAAAGGTAGATTCTACATTACCATGTAATATACTATTGTTATCTTCCATAATTGTCTAGTAGCGATATTCGATAAAAGCATTATGAATGTATATTTACATATATTATTTTGTGAACTATTTGCTTTAGGTATATTTCTGACTACGACAATGATCTCTTCAAAAACCAATAAATGCTATTATGGAAGTTTCTTGCTTGACAAAAGTGAAAAATAAGGATATTATGCTCCGTTGATATGGATATATATCTAGATAAAGTTGTTAAGTAACGGGGCAACTAAATACTTTTGTGTTTGGGAATACTACAGATATCATATTGGCATTTATATTACTGATTTCAATAGTTGCAATGTCGTTCTATTTACAGTATCAGATCCTCGAGATATCATATCAGCGTGGATACATGTGTCTCAGAGTAATCTTAAATGACGAAATTATCTGTTATAAATGACTTAGTAAATGACAAAAATTAAAATACAGATCTTTATAATCGAATATACTGCTGTCAGATATGCATTATTCTTCAAGTAATAGAAATTAACTCCTCTAAAAAGTTTAGTTTTTAGGACAAAAGCATGGAAAAATTAGTTATACTTGAATGCCAGTCCAACTGCTTTTAGTGCTTCATTCTTTGAAGGAATATCAAATTTTAATATACTAGTTACAGTCTAATAATCAATTTACTTTGCTGGTTAACCCAGTGATTGTTTATACAAGGAGAATATTGATTTTGGTCTTTTATTAACCTCAGGAAATATAATAGGTAGTTTATACTAAATTATTATATTAAACGAATCTGAAGCAATAATATTTCAAAGAGATAAGAAGAATGATCAGCAGCTATGTAAAACTATAGATAGTGAAAATAATAAGCAAGTTATACTAGTAATACCAACTAACTACAGTAATACCTATTGGAAATCGCGTCGTTTGCGGCTGCAGGTGTTACTGCGTTAAGGTTTAAAATATGATAGCTGTCCTACATGACTCTGTCTCTTTGCGAGTCATTGCTCCATTCTAGAGAACATATTAGCTTGTCTGCAGCTACTTATTGGCGATTCGAAAGAGGATTTGAGCTAGCTCATTTGGATTATTATAGCCTTGAAATTCTATGTCTTATTGCTTGGGTAATTACTCTGACTGCATTACTTCCTTTCTTTGCCTTTATAAATAATGAGTTTGCCGGTAATCTTTCATAAAGGCCCTTGTCTGAAGTAACAATAAGAGCAGGAATATTTACATAGGAATTAAATACTTTGATAACTTCATTATCAGAAGTCCCTGTGGGAATTATATCAACATAACAATTCATTTCTGGACTTGTCAGTTTTTGGATTAGCTCTAAAATATGCAATTTTCCTAATTTGCGTCTCAGTGATTCATCTATTACTACTACTGCAGTACTATTCTCAGGATCAGGAGGTGTTGTTGTTAGCGTGGCGGAAGAAATAAGTTCAGTATATGAATCCCAGTTTTGAATATCATTCTTCTTTTTATTCTCCCATGGAGATTGTGAAAGCTGTTGTTGTTCTTCTTGTTGCTTCTGTTTTTTGTTTTGCTCTTTATTATCTGCATCATAGTGGATACAAGAAAAGAAATCTCTGCAATAGTAGCAAAAGCCGCACTCTTGGCATAAGGGCTTTGATAGTGTAGGTGCAAATTCAGAATAGCAGTTAAAACACCTCAAATGCTCTTACGTCTATCTTAAATATCATAGCAGCAATTTATTGTTAATCTGGGAATAGAAAGGATTGAATAAGTCAAAGATTTTGTGTATTTCATAGACAAGATTTTAATATCCTTACAGAAGAGCAACGGCAAAAGCTAATAAAGCACCATGGCAAAGCATTAGAAATAAGATCAGGTTATAGATGTACATCTTTTAAAATGACATAAGTAATCATCATGTTGTTGGTGAAGTAACCAATCAGGGAAGTTCTATCTTTACTTCCGCATATACTATAATTTCCCTGCCTATCTATTATGGGGATGATTATAGCTAGTTATTTCATCTCCCATTAGTGTATGTAATCTACGTCGAAGATACTGTCAGTAATCGATCGAATTATGATCGAAATTTTTTGTTTTATATCTAACCTTTTTCCTTTTTGCCTCTTAGCATTGTTAATCGGATTCCATTCTGTATTTTTATCGGTTTGCTTTGCATAACAATTACTGCAAAGAAAATAAAGAGATCTCTTATTGTCCCGTGTTATTGAAGAATACCAATAACCATTGCTTTCTTTGTAGTTATCATAGCATGTAATTGATCTACAATAAGAACAAACTCTCTTAATCATGATGATTCTGCTATACATTTCAGAGAAAGCATACTAAAATAGTCTTTTATTGAATGTTCTATTTCCATGCCATTTTTTTACTGTAAATTGTTTGTGACTATGCAGTTTCTCAACCAGACGATATATGCGTAAATAAACTATTTGATTTATAGATCTAAGCTATGATAAAACCCTTCATTTTTATTTTCGAATAGATTATTGTGTTGCTTATGTGTTAAAATATATATTATCTCTCAATCTCACGTATCATTGTGTGGATATCTTTGTTCTCAGCAGTTCATAAGCTCTGGCTGCATCTTCATCATTTAATATAAGCACAATTTCATTACGATCAAAGAACGCATTATGGAGTGGAATTTGATTATCATGAAGAATATCTGATATTAAAAATAATATATTATAATATGGATTTGGTTGTTGTTGTTGTTGTTGTCGTTCTTCACTATAAGAAGGGAGTGTAATACGGATCTTTGAAAGTCCTTCTGTTATCTTACCATCAAATTTTTTGGAAGCAGTAGATGCAATCTTTCTTATTTCTTCAAGATCCTCTGCAAACAACCTTAATTGTTTATTTGTTTGAAAAATATTGTAACTACCACTTTCCTTTTCGAAGAACTCATCAAGTATGTCAGAAATCTCATCAAATCCTCTATCTTCAAAATCTACATCAATTATGCTCCCTGTTAGTGACATTCTAGCTCCTTGCAGAGAATAATTTATGATTAATTTGTCTTTTTCTTGTTGCTCCTTGTTTAATGTATCTGCAAACCTCTTAATTGCAACTACTATAGTTCCCAGTTGTACTTCAATGCCTGTAATTTTTTCGACTTCTCTTTTGATTTTTTGAGCTAATGCTGTATAATTGGCAATTCCTGATGAAAGTGCTTGAATATACACATTATTAGCCGCAAGCACTGTTCTCACAGCTTGGGGAACTGATAGATGCTCTGGGAGGCGTATATACATACATGTTAAAATGTTTGCTGTTAGTAATAAACCTTGTGTAGCATATGGAAAACTATATATAATGTAATAGACATTACAGTTTGTTAGGTGATATAAAGAATGTGGAGAGATTCATATCCATTTTCATTCTGGGGAATGAGACCCAATAGAATTTTAGAAGATGTCATAGACGAAGAGTTTGCAGAGGCAGAAGATATGCTAAATAGAATGTTCAGAACGGTACGTGAGATAAATCCCTCGGATCTAACCAGCAATACACCTTACTATTACGGATATCAAGTTACAATAGGTCCTGATCGCAAACCTCATGTAAGAGAGTTTGGCAATATAAGACCGTCTGCTAAAGGCTTGATAGAACAAACAGGTGTAAGAGCTCCATTAGCAGATACTGCAGTAGACCAAAAGCAAAATACATTGAGGATAACAGCAGAGATGCCTGGTGTTAACAAGGAAGATATCAAAGTAAATGTATCTGACAAATATGTTACGATACATGCAGAAAAAGGAGATAAGAAATATCACACAGACATACCAGTTGATGTAGAGTTGGACGATAGTGCTTCTTCTTCTGCAAAGGCTACTTATACAAATGGCATACTGGAGCTTAACATAAAACTAAAACAAGCTCCAAAGGAAAAGGCTAAGGAGATAAAGGTGGAGTAAGAAAGATTGTTACATATCCTTACAAAATTTATTTTTGATTTAAGAAGAGGTGAGAAGAATAAATATGACATCTAATAATAACAATTTAACATTAAGGGTAGCAGAGACCAATCCCAAGTTTGTAGGCAGAGGAGTAGCCTTACTTGATCCTAGGGTTATGGAAGAGTTACAACTATCCACAGGTGACGTAATTGAAATTAAATCTAGGGGTGCTAAGAAAAAAACTTTTGCTTTGTTATGGTCTAGCCAACCAACTGATTATGGACGTGGTTTGATTAGAATTGATGGCTATACTCGTAATAATATTGGCGCAGGTATTGATGATAGAGTGAGCATCCAAAAGGTTAAGGATGCCAACAAAGCAGAGCAAGTAATACTATCACCTACAGAAGAACTTAATATTGTAGGTCTCGAAGAACATCTTCCGGAATTACTTGAGGGGCGTGTTATTGCTAAGGGTGATATGATTCCGCTAAATATCATGGGAAGAAAAATTGGCTTTGTAATTACCGGAATATCGCCGCTGCCAGCACCTGATACAGCTTCTGTGGTCGATAGCAATCATACAGAGTTTATTATTGGATCAATACCAAAAGCTGAAGTAAAGGGTCTGCATGGTCAAGGTGTTGTTCCTAGAGTAACATATGAAGATATTGGCGGTCTAAAAAACGAGGTACAAAAAGTCAGAGAATTGATTGAACTTCCCCTAAGACATCCAGAAATCTTTGAAAGAATTGGTATTGAAGCACCAAAGGGTGTGTTACTTTATGGTCCTCCTGGTACTGGAAAGACTTTGTTAGCAAAGGCAGTAGCTAATGAAACAAATGCAAACTTTTATTCTATAGGTGGCCCAGAGATAATGAGTAAGTTTTACGGAGAAAGTGAAGAGCGGTTAAGAGAAACATTTAGACAAGCTCAAGAGAACTCTCCTTCAATCATATTCATAGATGAAATTGACTCTATTGCCCCAAAGAGAGAGGAAGTATCAGGAGATGTAGAAAAAAGGGTAGTTTCTCAACTATTATCTTTAATGGATGGAATTGAAGCGAGAGGCAAACTTGTAGTAATAGGTGCTACAAACAGACCAAACGCAATTGATCCAGCGTTAAGACGTCCTGGCAGGTTCGATAGAGAAATTGAAATAGGGGTATCTGACGAGGAAGGACGATTTGATATTTTACAGATACATACAAGAGGAATGCCATTAACTGAAGATGTGAATTTAGAATCAATTGCAAAAGTTACTCATGGCTTTGTTGGTGCTGATTTAGAAGCTTTAAGTAAAGAAGCAGCCATGCGATCACTTAGAAGAATACTTCCTGAAATCAATATGGAACAGTCCAAGATTCCAGTTGAAATTTTAAACAAAATCAAGATTACAAACGAAGACTTGCAGAATGGACTAAAGGATGTTCAACCATCTGCCATGAGAGAAGTACAGATACAAAGGCCAAATGTTAATTGGGATGACATCGGCGGATTAGCTGAAGTTAAAGAAGATCTAGCAGAAGCAATAGAATGGCCATTAAAACATGCAGATTTATTTAATCAAGCAGACGTGAAGCCGCCAAAAGGTCTACTACTTTATGGTCCTCCGGGAACAGGAAAGACAATGATTGCAAAAGCAGTTGCAACTACTTCTGAGGCCAATTTCATAAGTGTAAAAGGTCCTGAATTAATATCTAAATGGGTTGGAGAGTCAGAAAAAGGAGTCAGGGAAATTTTTAGAAAAGCTAGACAGGCGGCGCCTTGTATTATTTTCTTTGATGAGCTGGATGCAGTAGCTCCAAGAAGAGGCAGATCTGAAGGTGATGCACATGTTACAGAGCGGGTGATCAGTCAAATGCTAACTGAAATGGATGGACTGGAGGACCTTAAGGGAGTTGTTGTAATAGGCGCAACTAACAGACCAGACATTATAGACGAAGCACTGCTAAGGCCTGGTAGATTTGACCGAATACTTGAAGTACCACTGCCAGATAAAGAGGCAAGGAAACAAATACTTGGGATTCATACCAAAAGGAAACCTCTTGATTATACTGTAAACATAGATAAGTTAATAGAATTAACGGAAGGTTATACAGGAGCTGATATTGCAGCAATAACAAATGCAGCAGCAATGTCAGCAATTAAGGAATACATTGAAGCTAGTAAAGACAAAAAAGGACAAAATATGACATCATCTCCCGTTCCAATAATGATTAAGGAAGGACAAGATGATAAACAAGATGAAAAAGACAAGCAGGGGAAACAGGGTTTGAAAATATTAATGCGACACTTTGAAACAGCGGTTCAAAAGATCAAGAGGAAAACTAATGTCATTAGCAATCCAAGCCTCGTATGATTAGAACAGTACAAAAAAGCGACATCACTTTGAATATGCTGCATACTAAAACAACTGCCATAGTAGGATCAATGTCCGAATCAACCGCCGGCTAAATATTATCCTCGAAAAACCAATCTGTAGTAGAGTGGACTAAAACCTTTTGTAATTATTGTTCTAGGTGTAATCTTAAACTTCCAAAGCAAAGCTTACAGCGTCCAGAGTGCAAACAAAAGTAAGAACAAAGCCATGGCACCGCTCAAAAATTATACAATTTAAGAGGATCTAAAATACGGCCATAACTACTCTACATTCTTACCTATGCCAGTAAAATAAAGTTTATGTTAGTTTCTGTTATTTTCAATCAAAGCTTATTTTTGGTTAATACATATCTTTCATAATCTAAGAAAAGAGAGACACCTTACGAGCAGCATTAGCATATACTCTATATTTATACATACAACAGCAAATAACAATTAAATCTATAATTAATAGTACGGTTAGTGTATGCTATCCATAAATACCGATCTGCAGCTTTATAAAACTAGCTTTAGGGAATGGAACGAGAGAATAACAACGAAGTATCATCATCATCATCAATCAAGCCCAAATATTACCGCAATTTTGCACAGTCACTAAGCCCAAAAACATTGGAATCCTATGACTACAAGCTAAGGCGGTATATGCAATATCTGGGTATTTCAGCTTCAGCTTTATCATCTATTAACAGCAGCAGGAAACGGAAAAAAACAAAACCATCCTCATATAACGTACCTAACTACGCAGATATCGATTACACCAAGCTAATTGAAGGTAAGAGCGTAACTCAAATAGAAGATGAAATAAGCAAATTTATCGAATGGCAAAAAGATCATCACCATGCTAGTAGTTCTCAATCACACTACCTTTCTGCCATATCCAAGTTTTATTCTATGAACCGCATAAGACTTAACTCAGAATGGTTATCGTCGTTTGTATCAAATGACGATGTTATTATAAAAACAGAGCAAGATCTAGAGCAGCAGGAAGATAGGGGATACAAACGTGAAGAGATCTCAAAGCTGCTTGAATTTTGCAAGTCACTTAGAACTAGAGTTATGATTCTTTTAATGGCTTCAAGTGGCATGCGTCTTGGCGCACTGCCGATCCTCAAATTTGGCGATTTAACCCTTGTAGAGAAGCACCAATTATACCAAATAAGGGTACATACTAATTCACGTACAAGCAGACAGTATACTTTCTGTACCCCCGAATGCCGTAAAGCTATAGACAATTATCTGGACAATCGCAGGCGTGACGGTGAACGTATTACAAAAGTATCACCGCTATTCAGAGCTGAATACAATGCACGTGATCCATTTGATGCTGCTAACAATGTAAAATCAATTTCAGAACCTACTGTCAAGCGCTGCATAAGCGAAGTACTTTATGATTCAGGCCTACGAACACCTCTTGCAATAGATCCTACTATAAAATTGAATAATAGGCGTGCTGTTCCAATGGATCACGGCTTTCGTAGATTTTTCGCTACATGGTGTCATGATAGCGGTATGCCTGATATTGAGATAAAATGGTGTATGGGTCAATCAACTGGATTAGAAGGTCGATATATCAAACCACAACCTGATAGCGGCATTTATGCCATGGTCTTGGAAGGACACGATAAAAAAGCTGGATATCTGGATGCAATTGACTGGCTTACAATCAACGCTGAAAACAGACTAAAGAGAGAAAACGAACTGCTCAAAGTACGCAAATCAGAGTATGAGAAGCTAAAAGAAGACTTGGAACATGCCAAGGAGATTATAACCTATAGCACTAACCAGACTAAAAGCACGACAGAGAGAATAAACGAGCTGACTAGGATTGTCAACTCATTATCAATGAAGGATAAAGCAAAGCCTGCTAACTCGCATTGAAATTATAAAATTCAGATTAACGTTACCAAAAATGGTAACGCTATCTTTGATTTCTAAACAAGCAAGTCAAAACCTGTCAACTAATCCAATACACATTTACCATGAGTCCAATCGAAATGCTGACCTGCAGGACATGACAATGCTTTAGCCATTAACCAAGCCCCTACATTTCTTTGTTGTTTTGTCAATCTTCTAGCCAAATTATCTTGCACCTGTAATCATATGCATAAGGTCATAGCTTTTGCTTACTTTGTCATTATAATTTTTATTCTCGGTGGAACCTGCATGAGTCTTCAATCCATTTAAAGTTGGATTTATATCGTCTTCATTCATCATCTGCCCTCCGACTACAAAAGCCATTAAATTATAACTAACGGCAATTTTATCACGTATCAATTTAATATATTTTACAACGTTGACTTTATTATATTTTTCAAGAAGTATAAAGTATATAATATATTTGGGCAAAGAAGTACACGCTTCCAGCAGTCCAGCTAAACGTATATTTCCTATGCCCTTTCTGTTCTGCTTCCTGACCTAGTCCAAATTAATGTCCTGAATCGCAACGATTAGAATAGCCAGAAAGCATTAATTGTATTCAACGAAAACAACGATTTTAAGGTTGCTAACAGGCCTGTCACCCACAAAAAATGAAGTTTAGAAACTATTCAAATCATATTCTTAACTCTAAGAGGGGAGAGAGGCCGAATAGTAACAGGCAGGGATAGGAACAAATCAAACCATGCCGAGAGGAAAGGCCAAGTCAAACTGGACTGGAATTTGTCGACCAAAGCACCGACATGGAGAACAAAAACTTATCCCACTGCTACATTACTCTCACTGACTAATGGGATTCACCGGATAAAAGGTTTATCGCATAGCATGCTGCATCCTGTGATTCAGTGCTTCTCTCTGGCTTTTGAACCTGCGAGTACAAGACCCACTCATAGGGCATTTGAAAGGAAATTCCCTAAACCACTCCTTTGTCTTTTGGCGTTGCGTATAAACGTCAAAGCGCATGTCACCATAAGGCATGGTCCTATCAAAGTCATAAAATTCGCGATCACTTTGCTCTGTTAATATAGCGTCTTCGCGCTGCTTTGCAAACCTGGCATTTTGTTCAGACAGTTCTAATATTTGATATATTTCAACTGGGTCCGTTACTGGCCTTGTCACTGCTCTGCCAGTGCTTTGATTAACTAGAGGCCTTGGTGTATCATAATACAATTTACCATCCTGAGTGTTTGACATCACTGGAGCTAGCAGGCCTGAACCTTGACTAATCCGGATTGCTTCTTCAATCCTATCACGTTTCAATTCAACGTCTGACTTGTCAATGATTCCCTGCTGGACCAGTGTTTTAGCGAATGCTTCTATCTGGTTTGATGTGATTGACATTCTCTTCTAACGAATATATCTTTGACTCCAGGCTTTTTATTTGTGACTGCAATTGCAGGGCCTTGTTATAGAGATCTTCACGTGAAGGCACAGGTGTTTGTGCTATATCGTCAGTGGAGGAACTTGCTCAGATTGTATTATGATATCTAGCTGCTCCTTCTTTCTTATCTCTTCCATTGCTTTGTCCTTGGCTTGCTTAAGCCTCTTCTGTTCCTCCTCCTCACTTAGTAACTGACGCTTTGCCATTTCCCTCTGTATAGGGGACCACATAGCAGTAAAAGAATCCATGTCTTTGCAAAGCTTGAAGAATTTTAATTCCAGGTCCGCCTGTATATCCTCAGGTAGGCGCGAAGCATGGTTACGGACCACTGTTACAGCGTCTGTCATTGCAATCCAGTCGATACTCCACCTGTAGCTATCGTCTGCGTTCTCGGTCTTTGCTAATCCCAAGTCTATAAGCCTCTGATATGCTACCGCCTCAGGTGTTAACTGCGACTCTGGGATTTGATTATCTTCTGGTGCTGTCATTATGGTTGGTCCTCCTCCTCCATGTCATCAAGTATTGGCTGTTGCTGTGAAGGTGGTGAAGGTAGTGAATGTGAAGGTGAAGTTGGAGAAGGAATTGCTATCTGTGGAAGTAGCATATCCATATCTAGGATTTGCCAATTTGTTTTAAGTATCGCTAAAGATGCTTTGATTTGAGCTTCTATATCGCCTTGCCTTTTTCAACTTTGCCACTAGCCGGATAGGTGATCTCCGTGCGTACAGGATGGTGTGTCATTTTTTCTTCCCCAGTCTTTGGGTTTTTCACTATCGTCTTGATATTTGTAGATGCCTGATCTTGACTCATATCGTTGTATAAAGGCTAGTCTGTAATTATATTTTTGGCTGCGCTCGCTCTAGCTCAATGATTTGCTGCATTAAACTTCTCTTATCTTGTATCAAGCATTCCACCCATCGCTTTTTGATGCAATCAGGATACATGTCCCATGATTCTATCTGGCAGTCTCTAATGTTAAAATCGCTTGGCCAGTCTGCAGTGTTTGCAGTATATGGCGATGCTGATACTGATGGTAATTGTGATGGTGATGGTGATGGTGATCGCGAGTGTGATGCTACTCTGTTCGCGTTCTTGTATTTTGCATCCAGACAGCGAATGATAACCTCTCTGCCGATTCCTGGACATTTCGCTAGCTTGCTGGTGATAAAATTGCAAATCATGTGTGTTGGAATCACCCCATAATTATCCAGGTCAGATGCTAGCCTTTGAATCCTATGCTTCTTTGTTTCTTCTAACTTGGTTTGGTCTGTGTTTAATTTAGCTAAATCCTGTTTGGCTGAGTCGACTAATTTTGTGATAAGCTTTTGTTCATTAGTAAGTTCTGGCTGCTGAGCCAACTCACTGCTTAACATAATCTAGGACATCAAGTTATCATTTAAATTATTTGTGCAAAAAACCGGACACCTCAAAATGGCAATCCGTTGATAGTTAGTCCCTCACACCATGCCGTCATTTGTGTGGGTGTGGCTTGCCCTTTCTAGCTTTAGCTATATTTTTCCTGTGTTCTGCAGAGAGTGCTATACCCTTATTCCATGCGATCTTTTTCCCTTTCCCTCTCCGGCCATTGCGAGCACGAGCATGAGATTCCCTCATTTTTTGTCTAATTTCATTAGAAAATTTCTTTCCATAATTAGGATTGTTAGGCCCACTCCTGGCTTCCGATAATTTTCTAGCCTGTTCTGGCGTAAGTGGCGGCTTTGGCTTGCCACGATTAGCCATGCTTATCTTGCGTTTTGATTCCTCAGTGTGTGGATGTCCTTTATGCGGATGGGGCTTGCCCTTCTTGGTTTCTGACGATTTCTTTTTTGATTTAGCTGACCATTTCCAACCACTGCCGGCCAATTTCAACACACTGCTATTCTTATCATATTTGTTGTTATCTTCTAGTTCTAGTGAGAATTGGGAAAAATAGGTCATCCAGGTAAGGGTAGGACAGTGGAAAAATGCGATCCGTTGATAGATCATTAGCGTTGCTTTATATAGTAACGCAATAACGTTGAACCCAAAGTAATGTATTCCGCTAAGTCTTGGGCTGGGTCTCTTAAAAGGGTTTATCTGAAAAAATAGAAGTCCTTTGTTTCTTGAATCTGATATTGCGTTTGAAGCTTGTGCTTCATGTAGTGCTGGCATGACTATCAATCCTATAACCAACACCAGACTGAGGTTTATCTGAAAAAATAAAAAAAGCGTACGTAGGGGAACCCAGAACAATGTCATTTATTTGGTTTAGTCATAGAGTGGACCTTTACCATTCTTAGAGTACTTGTATGCACTGAAAGATGGCTTCTCCTTCTCCTTGTCATTGTCCTTCTTTCCTTTGGCTTTTCCCTTTGCTTTTCCATTTGATTTGTCCTTTCCGTTACCAATTTCATGAACCTTTGTTTCTTGTTGTTCTTCCTGTTCTTGCGCTTGCTTGTTGAGCCTCTCGACTAAGTCGTTGATGTTATCATGTTCAAATTCTGCCATTTTATTTTTCAACCCTCACTTTGAGCTTTGAAGCAATGCTAAGATGGTATTGCTCAAAGTCTATATTTTCAAAAATCCTACCAACTGCTAATTTTACTATTGTGTAAGAGTCGTCTAATGACTTTAGTTCTACTAACATCTTAGGCGTCAAGTCAGACATGTTCACCACAAAT